>ENA-UALL01000104-UALL01000104.1-human-gut-metagenome-genome-assembly--contig:-NODE-104-length-52547-cov-6.808904_pt1 | contig 52547 bp, 51 predicted proteins | sample MGYA00243699_ERZ654466 | MGnify/ENA primary metagenome ERZ654466 (study PRJEB26926, sample SAMN06164635) | human gut metagenome | biome: ENVO:00009003; feature: ENVO:2100002; material: ENVO:00002003...
CTACACGAGCCTTATCGTCGGCAGCGTCAGATGTGTATAAGAGACAGGTTTCGGTTTCCGCCATATCGGCGATCAATTCAGTGGCGGTTCCCACCCATTCGGTGCGGGTTTTCATGAATTCCACTACCCGAAAAAGGAACTGCGGAATTTCTGCTTTGCGGATTTCTTCTGTGTTTTTGTGCTCCACAAGCTCCCATTTCAGATCTTGAAACCGCAGGGTCAACTCCTGATATTCCACATCCCGCCCACAGGCAAGAAGGGTGGCGTCCCTGCTGCTTCGCTTGCGCTTGAGCACATAATTGGTGTCCGCCGCTCCGGTGATACCGGTAGAGCCTGACACCTCATTGAACGGATCGTCCCCGTCCTTCAGTTTGCGCAGATGGTGAACGAGGATAATGGAAATATCGTGCTCATCTGCGATCCGCTTGATGGCGGAAATATCATCGTAATCGTTGCCGTACATTCCCGTTTTCCCGGCGCTACCTTTGGAATCACGCACCTTTTGAAGTGTGTCGATGATCACCAGCTTTGTCTTCGGGAAGTCCTCCAAGAAGTTGATGATTTCTTCTTCCAGCCCGTTTCCGATCAAGCCGCAGGTCACCGATAAATGAAAACTCTTGGGCGGATCATTGGTCAAATCGAAAAGTCGGTCTTTAATTCGTCTTTGTGTATCCTCCAAACAGAGATACAGCACGTCGCAGTGCATGGTCGGGATTCCCCAAACGGAAAGTCCCTGCGATACCTGCAAGCCGAGCCACAGCATCAGCCAGCTTTTGCCGATTTTGGCGGCACCACTCAGGACATTCACCCCCTGCGGGATCAGCCCATCGACAATGAACATGGTCTTACTCATCGGTGTGGCCAGCAGAGTTTCTGCGTCCACGGTCACTAATTTTCTTTTCATAAGTACATTCCTTTCATTTTTGTTTTTCGGACAATTAGAAAGCCAAAACAGAGGTTTTGGTATATTATCCTTTCTTGCCTTGTTTCAGCTTGTGAAAGCCCTTGTAAACCGGGCATTTGGGGGTTCCTAATTGTCCGCTTTGCGCTTTCTTGCGCTCTCGTTTTTCTGCCTGCGGTGCACCTTTTTGCTGCAAGCCGGGCAGTATTTCTGCCGGTTGGAGTTCGGCACAAAAGCCGCCCCACATTCGGCACAGTGATAAGTACGCTGCTTGAAAATGTCCGCATACAGTTCCTTTTCAGCTGGTAAAACCGCATTCCGGAAATACCGGCACAGCAGCGAATAGGAGATGGTCTGCGGGCAGACGCAGGGCTCGCCGTCATCCAGCAATAGACAGTTGCCATCATCGTAATTGGCGCACAGCCTTTTGATCAGGCGGTTGCACCGTGAGCGCTGGGACGGGGTAAGCCGCAGAATTTCAGGCACTTGATTTCATCTCCTTTTGTTCTTCGGTCACGAAGTTTATGACGCTGACTTTCGGGATTTTGAAACTATTGCCGATTTTGATTGCCTGCAATTCACCATCGTTGATGAGATCGTAGGCAAGTTGACGGCTGATGCCCAACATTTCCCGAAGTTGCCGGACGGTCACGATGTCCGGATATTCCGGAAACATCATCTGATAAAGCTCTTTGAGCTCTGATTTTTTCATAGCGCTTCAATCCTCCTTTTTTACGGCTATGTAAGGCAGATACCGGCGTGAGGATCATAGTGCCATCCGATATCTGTTGCGTTTTTCCGAATGTCGTTTTCTATCCCTGCCCCGTCAAACGGCGTCGCCGTGCTCGCTTCTTTCGGAAGGTCGTGGCACAGTCATATCCCATTTGGATTGTTATTCAATTTTCAAGGTACAATGAAAAGGTCTTTCACTTATTTCCACAGGGAGAGGTCAAACGCACCCCCTAAACGGGAAAAATATTTGAGAATTTGAAAAGTCCTTTCACCTGTTCCCACTGGGGAGAGCAAAATTATCGGGTGGTTTTGAAAAATTTTTTGTTTTGTAAAAGACCCCCTCACTCATTTGGACAAAGGGGGCCGAAATGCACACCCATTTTCGGGCTTTTTCTCGAAAAATTTTTTAAGAAAAAATTTACCCTTCACTTATTTGGAATTACAAAGCCAAATGACACCCTATTTCACAGAAAAAACGAGAAAATATTTTTTGTCCGGTTGCTGGATGGCTTATTTTTACTTGCCAAAAAAGTCCCTTCACTTATTTGGAATTGAAACGCCAAAACGCAACCTATTTTTAAGAAAAAATTTTGAAAACGGACAAAAAAATTTGCCCGCCGGGAGTGGCGGGCAAGGGAATATTGCTTTTCTTCTCTTTGGATATCAGAGAAAATTCCTTTAATTCTACATAAATCCACAAAAATCATTGATACACACGAGGTTTTGTGATATACTTTAATATGTATTTTTATATCTACCCGAAAGTGAGGTCTAAAAATGGATTCAAATATCGAACGCTGGTACTCCATGAAAGAAATCTGCGAATATCTCGGCGTCAGCCGTGATACCGTACTCGCTTGGATAGACAAAAGAGAAATGCCCGCCACGAAGATCGGCAGGCTTTGGAAATTCAAAATCAGCGAAGTGGACGCTTGGATGAAATCCGGCGTTGCGGCGGAAAAGTAACGAGGCTCACGATGGATGAAAAAAGACTAAAAGCCTTTGAAGATATGCTTGCCGCCATCTTAAAGCAGTATGACAATACGACGGAAAAGATGGCAAAACTCAAAGTTGAGGGCAAAGAGAAAACTGTCACCTACCGCCAGCTTTTCGCCAACAAGTTGCAACTTCAGGCGATGCTTTCCTATTATCGGACTTATGAGCTGTTAGAGGATGAGAAGTAACAGCAGCATAAGTTTGCAAATTCTATTTGATTTCCCTTTAAAGAAAGTAGATCAGCGAATATGTGGATTGCACTTTACAATGTTTAGTGCAGAGCACTCCTTTCACCGATCTTGCTGAAAACTGTATTTCAGACAGTATGGCTTGTTTCATTTTACATTGAAAAGTATTACAAGAGACTATGCCGCATAATAAGGAGCTAAATATAAATGGCAAAGAAGAAAACTGAAGAAAAAATAAATTTGGACTCAATATTGTTCAAATGTCGTGATATACTGCGTAAAGCTCGTAATTCCGGTTCATTTTTCGAAAAGCGTGATATGATGCTCACGCTTGTCTTTCTGCGCTTTATCGGAGAAAAATTTGAAGACGGTACAGAAAAACTTCGCCAAGATCTCATCGCCCAAGGACTTGATCCGGATGATGAAAACATTATTGCTGCATTTTTTGACGACGCCACCTTTACTGACGGTACGTATAATTTGCCTGTAGAAGCACGGTGGTCAACCATTATCAATACGCCTGCTCCTAAACTTAATGTTGCTTTGGATACTGCTCTGCACAGTATTGCGACCAGCAGCAAACAGTTAAAGGGCTGTTTTGTTGAGGGAACATTTACTACTCGTAACCTATCCCCCAATGATATTAAACAGGTCGTAGATGAGGTCAATAAAATCAGTCATAAGGCATTCGGTGAAGAAAAAGACCTTATCGGTCGTGTATATGAATATTTCTTAAAAGAATTTGCCGTAAATGCGACAAAAGAAGAGGGCGAGTACTACACTCCTCATGACGTTGTTCAGTTAATTGCGGCGATGATTGAGCCTTTTGACGGCACATTATATGATCCATGCTGCGGTTCGGGCGGTATGTTTGTTCAGAGCGCCGACCTTATTCGAGAAAAGCGGGGCGATATCAGTCGGATTAATGTCTACGGTCAGGAGAAAGAGCCTGCCACATATCGTCTTGCAAAAATGAATCTCGCCTTGCGTGGAATCAGTCACAATCTCGGCGGTGAGGCTGATTCTACCTTCACCCACGACCTTCACAAAGGTCTTTACTTTCACTACATTATGGCAAACCCGCCTTTTAACCTTAAAGGGTGGTATGACAGCAATTTGAAAAATGACTCTCGCTGGACGGATTATTCCACTCCTCCGGAGAGTAATGCCAACTATGCTTGGATTTTGCACATACTCTCTCATTTAAAGCCATTGGACGGCGTGGCCGGTTTTCTTTTGGCAAACGGCGCTTTGGGTGACAGCGATACCGTGGAAATCCGTAAAAAGCTAATACAAAACGATAAAGTTGAAGCCATTATTATTCTGCCTCGTGAGCTGTTTATTACAACGGATATCAGCGTTACTCTTTGGATTCTGAATCAGAACAAAAAAGGCGGAGAATATCATGGCAGAAGACTTCGCAACCGTCAAGATGAAATCCTGTTTATGGATCTGCGCACTTGGACGGAGAATCCGGTCAAGGGTGAAAACAAAAAGAAAGTTCTTTTGGATGAGAAGCAGATCCAAAAAGCGGCAGATATATATCACACTTGGCAGAGCGAAGGGACAGACGGTACAAAATATGAGGTGCCCGAACTTTACCGAAGTGTCGGTATTGACGAGATTGAAAAACAGGGCTGGAGCCTCGTGCCCAGCAAATATATCGAGTTTATAGACCATGATTTGGATATAGACTTTGACGCTGAAATGAGCCGTATACAAAGAGAAATGCATGATGTTCTCGCACAGGAAAAGAAATCTCAAAAGATGCTTGAGGAGGCATTTAGGGGGATTGGATATGGCATTGAATAAGCACAAAATTAGACAACTTATTAAAGTCATTGATGAACGTAATAATTACGGTATTAAAGATTTTTATGGTATAAATATCAACAAAGAATTTATGCCTACTGTTGCTAATACAGAGGGCCTTGATGAAAACAATTACAAAGTTGTTCGAAAAAACAGATTTGTATTTAGTGGCATGCAAACAGGTAGAGATGAATGTATCAGAATAAGTATGTATTTAAAGAAAAAACCAATAATTGTTTCACCTGCATATACTACTTTTGAAATAATAGCAACCGACATTGTTCTACCAACATATTTCTTTATGATTTTTTGTTCTAAAGAAAAGGATCGTCTTGGTTGGTTTTATAGTGACGGAAGTATTCGTTCCAACTTGGATTGGGATAGATTTTGCGATATAGAACTTAAACTTCCTGACATTCATATTCAGCAGAAATATGTTGATATTTACAATTCCATGGTTGCCAATCAGCAAAGCTATGAGCGTGGGTTGGAAGATTTAAAGCTTGTCTGCGATGGATATATTGAAGATTTGCGGAGAAAAATGCCGTGTGAAAAAATAGGTCAATATCTGGTTGAAAGTGATCGAAGGAATTCGGTAGGATTGACCGTTGATTCTGTTAGAGGTCTTTCCACGACCAAGGAAATGATACAAACGAAAGCAAATATGAGCGGCGTAGGACTTGATAGCTATAAAGTAGTTGAACCACGACAAATTGCTTATGTTCCGGACACTTCAAGACGTGGAGAAAGGATTTCCCTTGGTATTAATGACACTGATAAAGATTTTTTGGTTTCTTCAATATATGTAGTATTTGGAACAAAACAAGAATTTTTGCTCCCAGAATACTTGATGATGTTTTTCTCAAGGTCAGAATTTGACCGCTATGCCCGCTTCAATTCTTGGGGATCTGCAAGGGAAACTTTTGATTGGAGCGAAATGTGTAATATTCAAATTCCTATTCCTGACATTAAAGTGCAAAAATCCATTGCGGAAATTTTTGCTGTTTATACTACACGGAAACAAATCAATGAACAGTTAAAAGCACAAATCAAAAACATCTGCCCAATACTCATTCGAGGGTCTATTTTAGAGGTGAATCAGGCATGAACAAAATTACGGAAGTTACTCGTCGTGACCTGTTTAACATCATTCAAGAAGGCTTTGACAAAGATATTGAAACCTTGGAGTACGAACCATATTACGACCGGCAAATGCCTTCCGTTGAGACGATAAGGATTTATATGCCATATCACGGCCGTTTTACAGAAATTGAGTTTCTCAATCGGTTGTACAACTTGGAAGAAATGCCTTCTACAGATCATCGGTACAAGAACGCTAAAGGGGATATCTATTGCCACACAGTGAGTTTTGATGATTGGCCTGAATTTTGGTTCCTTGACGACGACAGGTTTCAACTAAAAGACGGTTATGACGATAAACCCATCTTGAACTTTCTATGTGAGATGTTACATCCCGCAGTTCGAGAAGAAAGTAGTCCTTGGAAAGAATATCTCGACCGATTTAATGAATTGCTCAGGCAGGACGGATATGAACTCTATGCGGCATATAGAGTTTCAGGCAGAGATATATATAAAGCGCATGAATATTTAAATCCAGTTGAATTATCATTGCCTGAAAATTTATTTTCTGAGAGGTACAAAGATTTTATTAATTATGGTAATGGCGTACCCGAAGACAGAATAAGCAGCGCGGTTACCTATTCTACCAAAAAACATCTTTGTAAGGTTATGTTTGAATTTGCCGAACCGATGAGAATTCAACGAAATCGGTATGACAACTGGGTTGATAATACCGATGCACTTACAGAAGCAATTAGGCGTTTCAATATGTTTCTGGAAATTCCTTCTATCGATCTAAGTATGTATGCATTTTCGAGCACATCGCAAGAGGATATTCTCGCAAGTCAATTTACGCCGTTTTTATTTGATGTTATTGAATTCCAATTTGATGAATTATCTAGTGAAGAAAAAACACCTTTTAAAATGGCAATTAATGATTCCCTCAAGAAAGACAATGTACCTTTTATTCTATCAGATAGAGGGTTGATTGAAATACTGAACGATTATGAGGTTCTGTCATCAGAGATTATCAAAAATGTAGACAGTATTTCAGAAACCGGAATTCACGATTTATTGAACGAAGCTATTACAAAACATATGCAACCAACCTTTCAAGCACATAGAGACGCCGTCGAAAAAATTTGGGATGCCCTTGAACGTCTAAAAACATACTACACAGATATGGATAAAAAAGCATCTGTCAACAAAATTGTAAATGATATGGCTTGCGGACAAGCCGATTACATCGCACTATTTAATGCAGAGTTTAAAGCTTTGACAGATATCGGAAACAACTTCCGCATTCGCCACCACGAAACATGTAAAATTGACATTACAGATATATGCCATTATGATTATTTCTTTAACAGGTGTTTGTCGTTAATTTCAACAGCGATTCGATACTTGAAATAATACAATGCACATATCTGATCGAGAATTTCTCGATTACGGAGGTAAATATGGCAAACTTACAAAACTACAATGGTCGTTATTGCGAATCAGAATTTGAAAATGCCTTTATATCATTTTTAGAAGATGAGGGATGGAACTATCTCCCCGGAAGCAGTATTGTGCGTGACTCAAAAACTGCGGTTTTATATGTCGATGATATGGAACAGTTTTTAAGTAAAACCAATTCTGATCTCACAGCCGATGAAATTCGTCAGATCATGGATTCAGTGCGTCTTGTTGGCTCGGAAAGCGAATTTTCTACGCTCCATAAAGTATATGGCTGGATGGTTAATGGCATTCAGTTTGTGCCACAAAATGGACTTGCCCGTATGATTGCGCTGATTGACTTCGAACATCCCGAAAGCAATATTTTCCGTGCAGTCAATCAGTTTGCTGTCGAATACACAAACAACGGACAGAAAGAAACTCGTCGTCCGGATATTCTTTTATTTGTCAATGGTATGCCTTTGTGTATCATTGAACTTAAAAATCCTGCTGATGCCAATGCAACAATTTATGATGCTTACGAGCAGATTACAATTCGCTATTGGCGTGATATTCCGCATTTACTGCATTACTGCCCCTTGGCTTGTATTTCTGACGGAGTGAAAACAAGACTGGGAACTGTTCGTACACCCTATGAGCATTTTTATGCTTGGCGACGTGTAAATGATGAGGACAAAGTTTCTACACTTCCTTTTGAGGAAATGCAGACAATGATTAAAGGCGTTTATAGTCCTGAAAGATTTCTTGAAATTTTCCGTGACTATATTTATTTTCAAGACAGCGAGTACGACAGCGAAGAACGGGAAATTGTTTGCCGCTATCCCCAATTTTTTGCTGCTCGACTTTTAAAACAAAGTATCATTAAATCCGTCGTTGAAAAGAGTGGAAAAGGCGGTACATATTTTGGGGCAACCGGCTGTGGTAAAACCTATACAATGGCTTTCCTCGCCCGTCAGCTTGCTTTGCGCTGCACAGATATTCCCCAAATTGGTTCTCCCACAATTGTTATGATTGTTGACCGAGACGATCTTCAAAAACAAGGTGCGAAATTATTTACGAAAAGCAAAGAATTTTTAAATCTCGGCGAAGTCTGTATTGTTCCCGACCGTAAACAACTTCGTCAGGAACTTGGTGCCCGTGAAAGCGGCGGATTTTACATTTGTACCATTCAAAAGTTCTGTGATAGAAAAGATGATAAAATTGGCGTAATCAACAAACGTGCAAATATTATTTGTTTTTCAGACGAAGCACACAGAACTCAGCTTGAAAATGCAAAAAAAATTCAATTCAGTAAAGATGCCGATGATAATATGAAAGCTATGGTATCCAAGCCATATGCAAAAGTGTTGAGAGAAGCTCTTCCGAATGCAACATTTGTTGGATTTACAGGCACTCCGATTTCAGAAACATATCAGACTTTTGGTGATGAAATTGATCGCTATACCATGGATCAGGCAGTTGCTGATGGTCTTACCGTGTCTATCAAGTATCATCCGAGAATTGCAAAAGTACTGCTTGATCAAGAAAAGGTAAAGGAAATAGAAGATTATTATAAAAAGTGTGCTGATGATGGTGCTACCGCAGAAGATATTGAAGCAAGTAAAAAAGCTATGAGTTCAATGGAAATTATTTTGGGCGAGCCTTCCCGGTTGGAGCGACTTGCAGTAGATATTCATGATCACTATGTTTCATCTTGCGCAAATGATCCAGATCGAGTTCAAAAAGCAATGATTGTCTGTTCCAGCAGAACAATTGCTTTTGAATTATTAAAAAAGTTCCAAGAGAAATATCCCGAATGGTTTGTTGAGAAGAAAGCGGCTGATGATGTTTCTGTAATCGATGAAGAATTGCGTGAACTTAAGCCCATGCCCTTTATGGCGATGGTAGCAAGTGTCGGCAGCAACGATCAACCGGAAATGTATAACTATCTTGGCGGCGTAAAAAATAACAAGCGTTCCGAAGATCTTGATGCAGCTTTCAAACAGGACAAGTCAAATTTCCGTATAGTTATCGTTGTTGATATGTGGATTACGGGATTTGACGTTCCTTCGTTGACTTATATGTACAATGATAAGCCGTTAAAGAAACATTTGTTGATTCAAACGATTAGTCGTGTTAACCGAAAATATCCGGGAAAAGCATACGGTCTCATTGTTGATTATATCGGTATTCGTGACAATATGCGTGCAGCTATGAAACTTTATGGTGGAGATACTTCTATTGCTCCTTCTGTTGATGATGTGGAACAGGCTACAGGCGTATTTAGAGAGGAATTGGAAATTCTTAAAGACCTCTTTAGCGGATATGATTTAAAACCGTTTCTTGATCCCAATAGTGAACCAGCCTTGCGATATACACTTTTGGCGAAAGCTGCCGAATATGTGTTTATTTCTACGCAGGAGCTACAAACTGAGAATAAATCTGGCAAAAGCGTTCAGAAAGTATCGTTCAAGACATATTTCTTAAAAACAGTCAAGAGAATGCGTGCGGCTTATGATATCTGCCAACCGTCCGGTGTATTAGGTGAAGAAGAATCTGCTCTAGCACAGTGTTTTATGGCAATTGCCGGCTTTGTACGTAAAATGAGTGGGACAAGTGAAGTTGACACTGATACTATGAATCGTCGTGTGGCTAAAATGGTTGAAGAGGCACTCAAGTACAATAAAGTCGAGAGCGTTTTTGAAGATGGTGAACAGGAAGATATATTTAGTCCTGAATATTTTGAAAAGCTATCAGATGTTAAGATGCCTGCCTCAAAGCTCGAATTGCTCGTGAAAATGCTTCGCAAGCAGATCAAAGAATACAGCAAAACCAATCAAATGGCAGCTAAAAAATTTCAAGAGATGCTGGAAGAAACCATCAAACAGTATCATGAACGTAGAAAACATCTCACATCAGAAGAAGCCGGTGAGGCACAAGAGCAAACTGCGGATGAAATCATTAAATATGCTACAGAACAGGCATTGCGTATTCTAAAAGATATGAATGCTGATCGAGAAAGTTTTCGTAAAATCGGTCTCACTTTTGAAGAAAAGGCATTCTATGATATTTTGATGACTCTTCGTGACGAATATAATTTTGAATACGGAACAGATAAGAAGATTGATGGTATCGTTATCAATGACAAATGTAAATCTTTAGCAAGAAAAATCAAAGAAATTATTGATACAAAATCTTCATTTGCTGACTGGCTCAATAACCAAATTATCCGTGATCAGCTTAAATTTGATATCAAAGTTTGCTTGATTAAAAACGGGTATCCCCCACAGTACAGCCCAGAGGTATTCCGCAAGGTGATGGAGCAGGTGGAAAATTTTGAAGAAAACAACTGATACTGCAAATCTTTGTTTGTGAAATAGCAGATATTTCAGTGAAAAGCCACTCCGCTCCCAAACTCTCAATAATTGCGGAGACGAAACGGTGTGGGAGATAAATCGAAAAACCTATATTTGGAAGGTGAATAGAGTTATGAATACACAAAAGCTCAATTCTGCAATATCCGAATTTATTATGAAAAAGAATTCAAATGCGGAGCATATTATGAGGAAAATTGAGCGGAGCAAATTCGACTTTTGTTTGGAGAGAAAAAATGAAATGTGAATGTTCAATTTGTAAAAACAATAACCCTTTTAATCTACCCGAAGAAATAGTTGAAGCTGCTCTCAAAGGAGATCTAGTGCTTTTTTGTGGTGCAGGAATTAGTACAGAAAACAAAAATGTTCTGCCATACTCTTTTTATTCCTCAATAAAAGAAGAATTGGGCATAAAGAGCGATTCAATTTCATTTAGCTCTCTTATGCAAAAATATTGCAATGAGCCAAACGGAAGAAAAAAACTTTTAATAAAAATACACGATCGGTTTAATTATATTCATTCGTTCCCTGAACTGGAACGTCAGGCTACATCATTCCATCGTGAGCTATCTGAAATTCATCCTATACAAACAATTATTACAACAAATTGGGATACATATTTCGAAGATTATTGTGGGGCAATTCCCATCACGATTCCTGATGATTTCGCATTTTGGGATGAACATTCGAGGTTTGTGCTTAAAATTCACGGCTCAATCAATAATCTTAGTTCAATTATTGCAACAGAGAAAGATTATAAAAAATGCCTTGACCAACTGAGAAATGGTATTATCGGAGCTACGCTTAAGACAATTCTTGCAACCAAAACAGTTGTATTTGTCGGTTTCTCATTTGGCGATGAAGATTTTAATCAGATTATTGATTATTTGAGAAATGAGCTGGGGGCCATATACCCTCACGTTTATTTTGTTACATTAGACACCACGCTCAAAGATAGATTAAAATACCAAAACTCTACTGACATAATTACTTCTGGAACATATTTCATTCACCAACTTAAGCTCGAGCTAATTCAACGAGGTGCTATCAAAAATTGTTCAGTGTACCCCATTATTTATTCTGCACTTGATGATATTGAAAAATTACACAACGAAATATCTCGGATAGATTTGTCGATGTACCCAAGCGTTATTTATTCGCTTGCATACCAAGATGGAGTTATTCACGCTTTTGAACGGTTCTTACAAAACTATCATACTGGCGAGTATAATTGCCCGGATGTTATTGGTAGACTCGGCAGAGAATATGAAAAAATCGTAGCTGAATGCCATGCTTCCCAAAATTACTGGGACGAAGCCTATTATGAAGGGTACTTAAATGGAGTGGTTCTTATTGGAGCGTGCGACGTTGATTCGACAGCGATTGAGTACTTTCCATTTATATATTTACCCAATGCACAAGAGCCACTTACATCTGTTGAGATTTTAAAAAAAGAATTGGATAGGGTTTCTACTACGAAAAGTAAATATCATCGTTTTGCAAAAAAAATAGTCGATGAAAAATGTGACAAAGATATGGTAGTACACCATCCGCCCTTTTGAAATAGAACAAAGAGAAAAGGTGAGAATGTGAGTTCGACACGTAAACACTATAAATATGAATATCTAACTTCTCGTTGGGGCGGCATGAAATTGCGCAAAGAAATGGAACCCCGTATTGAAACATGGCTTTCTGGATTTCCTAAAGAAGAACAGAAATTAATGCTCGATTTATTATCTAATTTTTATTACTATAGTGAGAAAAGAATTAATGAAAAAGTAGAAGAGTTATACAAAGAATTTATTGAATCATATACAGGAAGCCTCACCGATGTGATATTTACGAAAATCATCAAAGAACAAGGTGCCTCATTCTCAGATATTTTTTCTTCAGCTTTTTGGTTTCAAAATAACTTATATGATTATATGGAACCAAATATATTGTCTTTACTTGAAGAAGGATCAGTTCCCGGCACACTTGTAATTGTTGATGACTATTCGGGTACAGGAAAAACTTTTATTAAAACGATAGACAAGTTTATCAAAAAAAATAGAGAAATTATTAAAACATCTTTATATTTTTTGACCTTACACATAACTCAACGAGCAATAAAACAGATTGAGGAATATTCAAAAGAAATTGGAGTGCAGATAAAGATTATTTCTCATGAAATATCCGATGAAGCCTTTAAAAGTGGATATTTATTTGAAGAGGTCCAAGCTTTCAAATATCAAAAACGTTACTCTGATATTTGTACAAGGCACTCAATAAATAAAAATTTTGTATTTGGTTTCGAAGACGTTGCATCCTTGGTAGCGTTTTATTACAATACTCCTAACAACACATTAGGTTTGTTCTGGTATGATTTGACAGATTTTATTGCCTTGTTTCCGAGACACAAGAAAAAACAAACATCTTTAAAACAAATGCAAAAAGATGCACAGAATAGGAAAAATAGGCGTGAGCAAATTGTTATATTTGGAATAGATGATGCACGGTTGGCTGAAATAATGGCCTACTGCATTGCAAATGGCAATAATGTATCTCTTGCGAATATGAAACGTGAATTTGGATTGACTCCAGATCAGCTTGATTCCATCCTTAAAGAGATGATAAAGAAGGAATACATATATGTAGAAAATGGCACAATAATGCCAACAGAAAAACTCAAATCACATATGTTTGTAAGCAGACTAAAAAAATATAAAACGTCATTCCATCAAAATGATAATGATACTGATACAAGTACCAGTGCTTTTAATACGCACGATGAGTATATTCCAGTAAATTTCAAGTAAAGGGGGAAATAGCAGACATCGCAGTTTAGAAAATGGTCAATCAGTGATTGCCCTATTTGATCAAGTTGCTTAAAGCCATATGTATGTGGCGGCAGTGTCGGCCTAAAGGCATCGCCACTTGCCTAGCCGCATACATATCATATGGCTTCGCCAAATTGTAACCAATAACAGGTTAAACTCTAATACATTAGAGTTTAACCTGGCTTTCGCCACGGGTACCCTGCGGCTACCCGCGTAATAACAGTTAAGGTAAATTGCGATGTCTGCTTTTCATATATGGAAAATGATAAACTATGTGAAGCCTCTCAGAAAGGACTTATTTCAGAAGAAACATATCGAAAAATATTAAAATACAAAGAGCGGCTTCAAGAAAATGGTATACCCGTAATTTATAATTTGAGACATATTCGTAAAATATTTCAAATAAGGCGTAAGGAGCAAGAACTTTTTTTTGGCGCACAAAGAGCAGAGTTATATTACCAATTTGAAATACCCAAAAAATCAGGAGGTAAAAGAACAATTGAAGCTCCGTGTAAACGCCTCAAAAAAATTCAGCGATGGATAAAAGATGAAATTATTGATTCTTTTTACCCATCAGAATACGCTACTGGTTTTAGGAAAGGAATCTCAATAGTAGATAATGCAATGCCGCATATAGGGAAAGAACTCGTAATTAATTTCGATCTTAAAGACTTTTTCCCAAGTGTTACATATGCGGAAATACTTAAGTTGTTTGTATATATGGGTTATCGCTTGGATGTAGCACACTTATTAACAAAACTATGTACTAATTCTGAAAATGTCTTACCACAAGGATCTCCTGCGAGTCCATCAATTTCAAATTTAGTATTATTAAAACTTGATAAACGATTATCTTCTTTGGCAAAGACAATAGGCTGCAGTTACTCTCGGTATGCAGATGATATTACTTTCTCTGGAAATAAAAGCATTAAAAGTATTGTTCCTCTTGTAATACAAATTATCACTGATGAAGGTTACACAGTGAACGAAAACAAAATCAGACTTCAGTATGCAAATCAACGTCAAGAAGTAACTGGACTGACAGTAAACACTAAATTGACGGTGTCAAAAAATATTACCAATGAAATTGATAAAGCAATATATTTTTGCAACAAGTTTGGAGTATCAAGCCATATGAAACATATTGCATGTGACAAACACTTCTATCGTGAGCATTTATATGGAATTGCATATTTTATTATGATGGTAGATCCCCAAAAAGGGAAAATCTATTTGAAAGAGTTAAACAACCTTAATTGGGTATAATCGCAAAAGGAAAAAGATAATGATTATTAGAAAAATAAAAATAGAAAATATTAGAGGAATTGAGTCTCGAGAAATATCTGTTGATGTTCATCCCAATACACCAACTTTTTTCGTAGCACCAAATGGATATGGAAAGACTTCAATTGCAACAGCGTTTAAGTCGATTAAGCAGTCAAACTTGGATATTGATGAAGGCGAGAAATATATGAACGATATGTCAAGGGACTTTCTTATTCAATTAACTGATGCACAAGGAAACACTTTTTTGGCAAATTCCACGAATAACACTATCTCACAGACTTTTAGTACTTTTGTCATCAATAGTCAAGTTAAGCCAAAGGCTTCATCAAGATCTTTTGGCGGTTTTTCTGCCGCATCACCTTCCCTAGTTGTTGATCCAATTATTCTTGTTAATACAATCCCCTCAACCGCTGAGTTCGAATATTCCTTTAGATCAATGAAAACTTTCTATAATCCCTCGGTCGGAAAACTGTTAAGTAATTTGACAACCCTGCTCAAATCAGGTCCCTTTGTACTTAGTATCAGCAAAAACAAAGAGGCTCTTTTAAAACTGAGTCAACAAAGAAACGCAAAACAAATTTCCGATTTCATTGAATTTATAAATGGGTTCTCTGGTACAAAGATAGATTTGTTAAATCAAGGAATAGATACATCAGTTATCGAACATAATGTTATAATTCAAGAATTGCTTGCCAATTTTTCTGTTTTTTTCCAAAATTCATCTCAATTAGAAAAAATAATAAATATAATTCAAATAAGCAAAGTCGTAAAAGATAATCAAGCAGAATTATCTCGCATTTTTAAACATTATGATTATTTAAGCGAAAAGCAAACTATTGATGAAATGTTAAATTTTTTTAATTGCACATGGAAAAATATTCGTGCAGCTCAGCAGCACGGCAAGTTGGTTGTAAATTTTCCAAAAGCAAATGAAATTTCAAATGGCGAAAGAGATGTCCTATGCTTTATTGCTAAGCTATTTGAAGCGAAAAGTAAGTTAAAAAAAGCACATTCGATATTGATTATTGATGAAATATTCGATTATCTTGATGATGCTAATTTGATTGCTGTCCAGTATTTTTTAACAAAACTTATTTTGTTATATAAATCGGAAGGGAAAGAACTATATCCGATAATATTAACACATTTAGACCCTGTGTATTTTAATACATATAGTTTTTCAACCAAAAATGTCGTTTATTTGTATGATGGAATCGGAACAACAAATAAGTACAAAATTAATGAATTACTGAAAGATAGAGATAATTGCAAAAAATTTTATCGAGAACAGTATGACAATATATCTTCACATTATCTACACTATTCTCCGACTGTGTCCGATGAACATGAGTATCTACAAAGGCTTAACATTGGAGAACAGTTGCTAACTTCAGATCTTTTTTACGCTACAGCATTAGAGGAACTTGAAAAATATAAAAATTCTCAAGATTATGACATAGCACTCACTTGCTGCGGACTAAGAATATATGTTGAAAAAAACATATACGAAAAGCTAAATGCAGATCAACAAGCTGAATTCCTTTCTAAGCATAAAACAGTAGATAAATTGTCTTATGCAAAGCAACAAGGTGTAGATGTTCCAGAAATCTACTTCCTATTGAGTATCATATACAACGAGTGTATGCATTTAGATTCCCAATGCAAAAAGCTTAAACCAATTGCTTGCAAATTGAAGAATAAAGTAATTCAAAATATGATATCAGAGATATAATTTGATATTCAACTTCAAAGGGATCAGCTATTATTGAAAATTGGTTTATTACAGGGGAAGCATTAAAAAATATATTACTTTTTGATTTACTATCTCTCTTGTTTGAAAACTAATACTATTCATCCTCCTTATCCACTCCATTGGCTTCTCAGCTTTAAGCTGTTCAGTGACACCTTCCCTTTCGGCGTATTGTTTTACCAGCCGAAAAAAGAGGGATTGCGCTTCTTCCTCAACTTCTGCAAGGTGTGATTGAAGCTTGCTGGAAGTGAGCAGATTGTAGTACAGAATTTTATGGTGCTGCTTTAAGTACCGCAGGCGGCGCTGTCCCCACACGCCTATGGGGCGTTCTTCTTCGGTGAGTAATGTAAGGTTAGGCAGACAATAGTCGCCCTGCATGGTGTATGTGCCGCCCATTTGTTCAAATATCGTTTTATTCATAGTAAAAAACCTCCTTTGATACGCTCATTGTACCAAAGGAGGTTTTTGTTTGCGAATGTGCGATTTAGAAGATTGCACACTGTGTATTGAAAAAATTGGTCAACTACAATTTAGTCAATCGTAGTTGACTAAATTACGATTCGACAAACCTTCATTCTTTCAGGTAGCTTTCAAACGGTGCGTCGTCACTACAAAAGGTATCAAAAATCATTTTAGCGCCGAGGCGAAAGCCGACAATGAAAGAATCCAGTCCAGTATCTCCCATCAGTTCCCCATAGGCATTGCAGAAATCAAGAAACAGTTTCTTTTCCTCGTCATTTAAACGCTGTGTGAGTTTTTCTTCCAGCTCGTTGATGTTCTCGGAGACCTTCAGGATATGGCTGTTTTTCCGGTATCCTCTCGCCTGCGGGTCAAGATTTCCGAAATACATCTCTTCTAAGAAATTCCTCATGCCTTTGCACCTCCCCGTGACTGTTTCTGACTTCTCCAAGACGGGAAGCGTTTCAGCGTCCGGATGTGCCAATCGGATTTCCGTGTAACCGAGCGGCAATAAGGAGAACAGAAAAATTCAATGAGATATATTTTCGGGATGTGGTTGACATTGCTGCGCTTAAAGGCTTTCAGTTGTCCGCCGGCGCACCAGTTGTTGATGGCTGTCTTACTGTAGCCTGTGAGCTTGCAAACCTCCAAAGCGGTCAGAACATCTTTGTGCTGGGAGAACAGGTCGGCATAGTACTCGTGCATGTCCTCCAAGACATCCGGCGGGAGATGGATTTCCAGTTTGATTTCATAGTAACCTTTATACCACCCTTTCGGTGCGGCATAGGCTTCCGGGAAGACTTTGCGGTCCTCTAAATAAGCTATCACATCTTCCTTTTTGATTTTATAGCAGCGTGTCTGCTTGCCTGTGTAATAGCAGGGTATCTTGCCGCTTTGCAGAAGATACCGGGCGGTGGACTTGCTGATATGGCAAATCCGATACAGTTGATCCTTTGTGATGATATCGGGAATCTCATTCCAGTTAATTGCTGCGTTTTTCATAGCAATACACCTTTCAAAGTCTATTTGCCGGTGTGACTGTCCGTGTATTGCCTGATTGCTCTCAGTTCTTTCCGTTCTTTCCGCAGTTCTTTCCAAAAATGCGGATTTTGGCGCATTTTCCGACTCATTCGAACTTGCCCTACATTACTGGCTTTTTCGGGGTTTCGGCGTGAAAAAGCCAGTATTTATGCGGCTTTGCGCCGAGGACGGAACTGACTGAAACATACACAAAACTGACCGTTCCGTGCAAGCACTTCATAAAACTCGAAATCAGTTGTACCTTTACTGGTACCGTGGGTTCGAATCCCACCGTCTCCGCCAAAAATGCGGCTTAGACCGCGAAAAAAAGCCGCAAGGAAATTTCTTGCGGCTTTTACTTTTTGGGGGTTATTTTGTGGGATTTATAAAATCGTATAAACACCTTGACAACCTTTGTAAAGATATAAACGGTATAGGCATTACCGGTTATATAAATGATATGGAAGACAGACCATCGGCAGAATATCATATTGCCGGATGGAAACAAGACTATCTTAAATTAAAGCATTTGCTATCCTCTCCTGACGGCTCCGCAAGCCCTCCTTCCGCCGCTCCTTCAAGATTTTCCTCTGTTTTACTGCCTGCGACTTGTTTCCCTATGCCCGCCGGCGTCTTGGGAAACTCGTATTCATACTCCGAGCCAAACAGCACCACATGGGCGTCCCTCCCATCCCAAATGATTTCCTTGACAAAGGTACGGATGGCTGCTCGCTTCTGCTCCACCGTCATTTTGTCCACGGTGTCCTTGAATGTGGACAGCATCTGAGCCAACAGATCAAACTCAATGTCTGCCAAGGCATGGCTGGATGTCAATTCTTTTAATTCTGCCAAATGCCGCTTTAAGCCCTCGCCTTTTTCGTGCAGTTCATCAATCTTCTGCATAATATAACTTTCGGCAGAGGTACCAGAGGACTTTCCCAGGGCAGAGACAAGGCCCTTGATCTCCTCCTCATTTGCAGCGATCTCAGTTTCTAATTTGGAAATCTCCTCGTCATAGCTTTGCCGGTTGCCCAGCAGCGCCCGCTTGCTCTGTTCCAGCTGCCGGATAAAATCGGAGCCGTCTTCACTCAAATGCTTCAACTGCTCTATAATATCGGCGTCCAACATGTTGCCGTTACAGTTTTTCATATTGCAGACATGACCCCGGCTACGCTCCTTCATAGAGCAGAGGTAGGTATAGATCGTCTCCCCTTTTATGTTCCGCCGCTGGGACATTTTGGGGCGCATGTACTCGCCGCAGTTGCCGCAGACAAGCAGGCCGGAGAGCAAGGCCACATTGCTGCGGGGCTTGCGGTAGCTTTTGGATTTGTTCCGCTCCAAAATCGTCTGTACCTTGACCCATGCCTTCCCCTCGATGACGCCCTGGTGCTTGCCCACCGACACGATCCATTCCTCCATTGGCTTGATCTGGTGGGCTCTACCCGGCTGCTGTAAGGTGCGGTTATAGGCCATGATGCCGTGGACACCATCAAAGTCGCTTTGCTCCGCAAAGAGGTCGACATGATTTTTCGTCAGGTAGTCATAAGCAAATTCATCGGCAATCAGATAAACCGGATTGGACAAAATCCCCTTGACGGCAAAGCGGGTAAACTGTTTGCCGTTTTTTGTTGTATAGCCATTCTGCAGCAGATATGTCTCCGTCTTTGTCAGCGAGCCGGTTTCCAGAAACTTGTCGTAGATCAACTTGACGATGCCGATCTCCTCCGGGAGAATCTTCAGCTTGCAGGCCCTCTTGGTCTTGCCGTCGATGGTCACATGGGAGACACTCTCCGACTCATAGCCGGTGGGGGTGTTACCGCCCAGCCAGCGCCCTGTTTTGGACAGCTCATGCATATTGTCGCGGATGCGCTCGGCAATGGTTTCCCGTTCCAGCTGGGAAAAAACCGAGGAAATATACATCATGGCCCGCCCCATAGGGGAGGAAGTGTCAAACTGCTCCTTGATGGAGATGAAGTCGATCTTCATCTTGTTCAACTGCTCGATCAGTTTGGCAAAATCGCCGATGTTGCGGCTGATTCGGTCCAGGCGGTAGACAACGATGGCACGGAAACTTTTTTCTTTTGCATCGGCCATCATTTTTTTGAATTGGGGACGCTCCAGCGTGCCACCAGAGAAGCCCTCATCCTCATATACCAGGGCCTGCTCTGCGGCATCGTCTCCGAACTGCAGCCGGATATATTGCCTGCACATTTCAATCTGGTTTTCGATGCTCTCCCCTTTACCGGTGAATTTAGATTTTCGGGAGTAGATTACGATTGGACGCACAGCGGCCATAAAATCACCGTCCTGTCATACGATATGTGTATGTAGTTAATATATCATATCGTCCTCTTTTGGTAAATACGAGAGCAAAGTTTTCGGCGGTTTATCTGTGCAGGCATTAGCAAAGATTACTCTGACATCTCAAACGCATCCTACTATGCCCCCGGTGTGTTTGAACCGGACCAGTAAAAACGGACAATAGACAAAGTCCCCCCTGATGTAGGAAAATAAGACTACATCAGGGGGGATTCTATATGGCAAGAAGGTATCAAAAAATGCAGAAGCTCCTGCCAGAAATCAAGCGGATGCTGGAGAGCGGGATGAGTCAGGGGGAAGTTGCGGAAAGGCTGGGGTTGAAGGGCGACAGGCCAATCCATGATTTGCTGAAGCGGGAGCGAAAGAAAGCAATGCAAGTCACCCCCCAACAGAGAGGGCGAAAACCCGCCAGGACTCTGCAGGAATACAAGTATGAAAACAAGCGCCTGAAAATGGAGAATGTACTACTGCGGGATTTTATTACGCTCATGGGAAGGAAGTGAGGCCGAAGGTCAAGTATCAAGTAATTTATCGTCATCAGAGCGCATATCCGGTATCCGTCATGTGCACATTCTTTGGGGTATCCAGGAGCGGTTATTATGATTATGTGAAACGAATGAATCGGCCCGAGAAGGACGCGCCGCTGGCTGCTCTGCTTCGGAAACAGCAGGAGCATTGCGACCAAACCTATGGCTACCGCCGGATGCACCTGTGGTTAGAACGGCAAGGCATTCACCATAACCCGAAAACTGTCCTTAGGGTCATGAAAAAATACGGTCTTTTATCTGAAATTCGGAGAGAGCGAAAGTGGAAGAACCTGGGGCAGCAAGTACATAAATATCAGAATTTACTCAACAGGGAGTTTCAGGCAGACAGGCCCAACAGCAAATGGGTAACAGATATTTCTTACATCCAAACGAAGCAAGGTGTGCTGTATCTGTCCATGATCCGTGACCTCTACGATAACAGTATCGTGGCCTACAAGACTGGAACACAGCAGACGGTGAATCTGGTGCTGGACACCATTCGTTTTGCCATGAGGAAAGAAAAAAAGAGGGTCGCTGCGGAGTTGCAGCTCCACAGCGACCAAGGCTTTCAATACACATCCCAAGCATATTTCCAGCTGACTAAACAATACGGCATTACGCCTTCCATGTCAAGACGGGGAAACCCGTATGACAATGCCATGGCCGAAAATTTCTTCTCTATTCTTAAAACAGAGTGTATTTACCGACATAAGCCAGCCACTTTCTCAGAGGCCAACAGGATGATTGACCGGTATATCTACTTTTACAATCACGAGCGTATCCAGTTTAAGACTGGAGAGGCACCGCTGGCGCGACGCCTCTCCTACTAAAACTCAATATTTCCTACCAGGGGCTTTTTGTACTGTCCGTATAATCTGGGGCTGTTCAGTTGCACCGGGGGACTTATTTTTGTGAACAGTCTTGCATTTCATTTAAGTTTCGCTATAATACAAATAAAGACCATTTTTTGATTTTATATTTTATACGGGGTGGTGACGGCTTGTGGCAAGAAAGGCGTATTCCGATGAGGAGAGGGCGCAGGTAAAGGAAGCCCTGATGGTCACCATGATCCGGTGTATCGCGGACCGGGGCTTGATTCACAGCAGTATTGATGTTCTGTGCAGAAAAGTGGGGATCTCCAAGACCTTCTTCTACAGTTTCTTCTCATCCAAGGAGGAACTGGTGCTCCACGCCCTGCGATATCAGCAGCCCAGGCTGCTGGACTATGCCCAGCAGCTGATGGAGGACCCGGCACTCAGTTGGCGGGCGGGCGTGGAGACCTTCCTGAAAAACTGCTGCTACGGGGCCAAAAGCGGAGTCGCTGTTTTGTCCATTGAGGAGGAACAGCAGGCACGCCGCTGCCTTTCCGAAGAGAATTTTCAGGCCTTCCGACAGGACCAGGTCAGTTTTTATGGGAAACTGCTCTCCATCTTTGGCCTCCCCACAGACGGCATTGACCCCCGGCTGTTCGGTAATCTGGCTCTGGCCATGATGATGGTGCACAAGGCCATTCCGGACACTATGCCCTTCCTGTTTCCAGAGGTGGCGGAGGATATGGTGGAGTTCCAGGTCAGGGCTCTGGTGGACGAGATGGAGCGGACAAAAGAGGGCGTTGCAAGCAGATGAATAGAGATCAGTTCCTATGTCCAAACGGACACGAAAGACAACCGAATATTGTCAGGCACAGGGCCTTGGAAAACAGGTCTTGGTTCTGTGCGGCCTTTTCATGCCCTGCGTCAGTCTGTCCTTGCGGCAGTATGGCACGGGGCATTTTTTATGACTCAGAAAGAGGTGGGTTGATATGAATTTACCAAAACGCAACAGTGCGGACGGACGCTGTTACTGGATGAAGCCCGAGGTACAGGAGGAGCTGCAACCGCTCTTTGACCAGTGCATCCAGGATGCCATTGACGGCAGAATCACGCGGCTTGATTCCCTCTGGCCACCGGTCGTGGTCAGCAGCGAAGGCGCACCCTTTGAGGTGTGGCAACTGCTTCGGACATGGACCGAAGCGCAGCGGGCTGAGACCCTTGACGCGGAAAAGGCCATCGCCTTCAGCGAAAACCTGCGCCGCCAGAGCCGGTGGGGTGAAATTGACCACCATCTACTTGATATGCTGAAACGGGAGCTGCAGGAGAAGTATTTTGTCGTGACGGGCAATGAAGATGACCACTTCTGGGATCGGGAGTATTCCCTGAAACCAGGTATCCGTGCAGAGGAGGTTCCGGAGCCGCTACTGCGTTTCGCTTGCTATGTGGCGGTGAGCTATAAGGTATATGGTATGGACTTTCAGTATCTGGACACCAATTACCTCTTTGGATTGGTGGAGAAAGTCCGTCCTGATATGGTGAAAAAGCTCCGGGAACATGGGACCGGCAGGCTACCGATCTCTCTGCAAAAGCGGAAAACAGAGCACTTCACTGCATCGGCCAACGATGCCTTTGCTGTGATCCGTATTACTGCCAGGGACAACACGGAGGAATGCTGCCATGAAGTGCTGAACTACCTGTGTGAGCTTCTGGAGCAGGAGGATTTTCCCCGCAGCTATGCAGTGGAGTTCAAAGGACCGGAAAAGAGGTATCTTCCCATCACAGGTCTGCCCAAAAAGGGAGTAAACCAGCTCTTTGCCTGTGCCGTGCAGTACCCCGGCCTCCACCCCCTGATGGAACGGTACGCCCGGCTTGCCATGCGGCAATATGAGCAGTACACCAATCTCAGCGATGAGCAGTGCGCGCTCCCCGGAAGTTTTGCCGTGTTCGCCCTGGGCATGCTGGGGCAGGCGTGGCGGCAGCTCATCTGGGATTATCTCGATCTCTGTGATGATGAGCACTCCCGCTTACAGGAAAAGTTTCTCCGGGAGTATGGGAAGCGGTTCGGATTTACCGCGGATACCGTCCCTGTGTTTGTCCGGGGGGTGCTGTCCATGCAGAACATGAAGTATTCCAAGGACTATGCCGCGTGGATGGCAAACGCGGAGAGTCTGGACGCTCTGCTGGAGGCAAAAGTTCATCTGTCCGGGATCGTTCCAAGCGGTTTTTCCTCCGACGAGGATGACGATGATGACCAGAATGAGGAACCCACCCAGGAAACAGAAGCCAGCCCGGAGGAAGTGCTGCAATACGCATGGGAGACGGTCTGCTATGTGATCTGGGGAAAGGGCAGCGCCAAGTGTGGCCAAAAAGTGGTGGAAACAGCTCCGGAGGAACTGAAAGAGCGTTGCCGGCAGATTTTTATTCCAATCACGGAGAGCCTGGAAGAAAGAAGAGAGAGGTAGCCTGCTATGAGTTTACCAAAACGGGACGGCGTACATGGCCGTTATTACCTGATCCATAAACCAGATACAGACCCCGAAGTGCTGGAACACGCCGATCAGTGCATCCAGGATGTGTTGGATGGAACCGCAAAAGAGAACCATTCCGGCTACCCGGTGGTTGTTCGGAATCAAAACGGAACACCCTTTCTTCCCAGCCAGCTGCTGGAGCGGTACCTGTCCAAACTGCCTTTGAAAGGGTTTCCCTATGGGGATGCAGTCGCCTTCTGCAATGCCCTGCGGCGGCTGGCGGGCTGGAAGGAGATCGATCATACGCTGCGGCAGTACATCGAACACCAGGTGCAGGAGCGGTATTTTGCGGTTGGAGAGCGGGAGGATGGTTTTACGGTTTTCCCGCCCTGCACCGTGTGGCCCGAGCTGCGCCCGGAGGATGTGGATGAAGGGCTGCTGCGCTTTGCCTGCTATGTGGCGGTCTGTTATACGGTATATGGAGCCAGCTACGACTCCCTCACCACCGAGCACATTCTCGGCCTGGTTTCCCAGCTCCGCCCGGATATGGTGAAACAGCTGAAAACGGGCGGCAGCGGCAAATTGCCAAAGGACATCCAGCGGCGTAAGACGGAGCATTTCACCGCATTGGCCAGTGATGCGTTTGCCACCATCCGCATCACCGCCAGGGACTCCACCGGGGAGTGCTATGGGGAAATCCTGGACTACCTGTGCACGGTGCTGGAGCAGGAGGAATTTCCCCGCAGTTACTTGGTGGAGTTCCGTGGGCCGGAGAAGATTTACCTGCCCATTCCCGGCCTGCCCAAAAAGGGAATCAATCAGCTCTTTGCCTGCGCTGTGCAGCACCCCAACCTGCATCCGGCTATGGAGCGATACGCGCGCCTGGCTATGCGGGAGTTTGAGTGGTACCAAAACCTCGCGGATGAAGCCTGTGCGATGCCCGGCACCTTCGCCGTGTTTGCCCTGGGGCTGGAGGGAGAACCGTGGGCGCCATTGGTGACGGAGTATCTGGATCTCTGCGATGACGAGCACTCCTCCCTGCAAGGGAAATTCCTTCATGCCTTGATCCGAAAGTTTGGGTTTCAACCATGGACGCTGGGGGTATTGGTGCGGGGCGCATTGTCTATGCAGTGGCTGGAGCCTGCCAGGGAATTCCGCAGCCTGATCGCCAATGCGGAAAGCCTGGATGCACTGCTGGCAGTCAAGCGCCGCTTTTCCACTTATCTTCTGCCGGAAGAAAACGAAGACCCGAAATTCCGGGCCATCGCTTGGCAGAGCCTGCTCTGGGCCATCTGGGGGCAAGCCTCTGAAAACGGCGGCAGCAAGGTCATTAAGACGGCTCCGAAGGAACTGAGAGAAAGGTATCAGGAAATTTTTGAATAGACTATAAGGAGGACCCGGATGAGTGAAGTAAGCTATTCAAATGTACCTCCCATGATGGCTGCCATCAAAAGTGGTGACATAGAGGCGATTCGTTCCCTGCTTCACGCAGGGCTTTCTCCCAATGAGCCACAATGCTATCAGGTAATGATTGGAGATTGGCCGCGGGATGACGAAGCCTCTCCGCTGGAATTGGCTGTACTGGAAAATCGGATGGACATGGTACAGCTCCTGATCGAATGCGGAGCAGATTTGACCCATAACCCGGAAGAATTGCTTTGTGGTTCCCTGCGCAGTCAAGACCTAACCCTGTTTTCCTTTTTGGTAGATGTGGGAGTCAGAATCCCCGCAACGCAAAGGGATATATGCAGGCTGTTTCTCCACTTGGTGGATCGGGATGAGCCTAATGTACTCCCCATTTTGAAAAGGATGGGCATGGATTTGAAACAATACGGCGGTGAAGCCCTGCGCAGTATGGCGAGCCATGGAAATCAGCTGCTGGTGGAGTATCTGATTCAAAACGGGGCGGACATCAACTATCACAAGCCAGATATGGTGTTTCCCTACGCTTCGACTCCTGTCACTGAAGCTGCACGGCACAACGATTTTTCTATGGTGCGCTGGCTTGTGGAACAGGGTGCAGACATCACCATCCCGGATAAATACGGTGACCGGCCCTACACCGTGGCAGTACAGAACAAAAATCAGGAAATGGCCGCCTACTTAAAAGCTCTGGAGCCGGAGGAATGGCATAACGAACAGGAAAAAGCGCGTCAACTCATGCCCTACAAGCTGCCCGCCAAGCTGGCGGAATACTTAAAGACCGGCCCCCAGCGTCTGGAATTTCCGGAGCGGGAGCTGGTGAAATGGGCGGAGCTTTACCCCTACATGGATGTGCAGGAGATGACCTGGAAGCGGAGGAAGCTGCTCTCTCTCATGGCGAAGATGGACAACTACAGCGACTATCTGCTGCTGTGGAACCCCAGGGACAAAAAGCTGTGGTATCTGGATATTGAACATGAGGAGTTTCATCCGTTGGCCAAATGGGAGGAATTTATTGCTGATCCCGGAAAATATCTTAATGGAATGATTGAGGGAAAGTTTGAGGAATAAGGAGAGAACACAAATGACAAAAGATCAACTCTTATCTTTATGGAATGCGGATAACTGGGAGGTAATGAGTTGCGGGGTCTACTTCACGGCGCACCGGGCGGGGAAGGAGCTCCACATCAACTGCAGTGATTATACCGAGGCGGAGGTCCTGGCTATGCCCCTCTGGGAGCGGCTGGTCCGGGAGCTGGACGAGCTGGACCGGCAGGCCCACGCCATTTTGCAAAAGGAATTTCCTGATGACGAGGAGATCCCCGATTTGCCCCTCACCGACATCACGCTGGACAAGTCCGGCTGCTACGGGGCGTTTTCCCTCTGTTACGATACTGGGGATTCACCGGCTGGGGAACTCTATCTCAATGTGTCCTTTGACGAGCAATTCGTACCCAGCCCGGAGGTTGGCTACGACACCTTTTGATACAGGGAGGTTACCCTATGGCATTAAAATTGAACTTTCGTGAACTCACCCCGGAAGATACCAGGATTCTCCAGATGGTAGCACTGCGAAACAGAAAAGCGGAAGATTACCTCTGCTGTGATGTTACCAATGAGGATGGTGTAACGCAGACTACCTGGTATAGTAAGGCGGATGTGGCCCTCTGGGGGGAGGATTATATCCGGGCACACACCACAATGAAGTACAGTGATTATACCGGATGGATCATCAGTCTGGATATGGAGCCGTGGAACGATGCACAGGCATCGCCACGAAAAAAGAAGAAACGGGCTTCCTTTCCCCAAATTCCTACCTGGCTGGAGGGCCATGTCAAGGAACGGAAACAAAAGCGCCTGCCCACCGTGACCCTCTGTTCTGCTGCCGGCAATGAACTGCTGGAGGTGTGGTATTACGGAGATTTGCTCACGGTGAAAGGAGAGTCCCAATCCTATATCATGGATAGCGACGAGGCCCCCGGACTGGTGGCAGCCCGCGACCCGGAGAGCGGCGAGGAGTTCGTCATCTTCGACGGTGGGCAACATGGCTATGATAATATGTTCTGCGATGAACACGATCCAGCCCAGCTGGAGCACCGTCCCCTCAAGCGGTATGAGATACCCGCCTCCAAGCTGGTGCTGGAACTGGGCTACAATATCGACTATGAGGATGAAAAAGAGGACTTCGAGGTGGACGAGGCGGATACCGTGGAACTGATTAGTGGTGAGCGGATACCCTGGGAGCAGGTCAAGCGGGACGGCATTGACTACATTGCACTTTACTATGTGAATGATAAAGGAAAACAGGTGCAGATTCTGGATGCAGAGCTGGCTTGAACACAAACAGCAAAAAGGATTGACATAAGGTGGAACCGGTATTCTGGTGCGGCAGGGATGGATTACTGAGGAAGGAGTGCAGACATAGATGATGACTTTGGAACAACTGCCCCCCAAAGGGGTCAAGCGGGAACAGGCCATTTTGGAGCTGGGCAAGGAGGAAGCCAACGGCGAACTGCTGCTCCGGCTTGTGAATACAGAAAAGGGCAAGTGCAAAACGGCTGCTCAAAAGGCTTTGGCGCAACTGGAGTATGACCCCGCCGCCCCGCTGTGGGGCAAACTGGTCAAGGGCAAATGGATGGGCAGCCACATCATGTCAGATGCCTGCTCCGACTGTGTATCGGAGCAGATCGCTCCTGTCATCCTGAAAACCCTTTCCCATCTGCTGGATGAGGCAGATACAAAACCACTGAATCGGGAACAGGTGGAACAGTTTCGATTCTGTATCGCTCTGATGTTGGGCAAAGCCTCGTCCAAAATGCTGGAGGTGTACCGTTTCCTGGCGGAAAACACGGAGCGGATTGCCAAACTTGAACACACCCCTTTTTATGACGGTGACAATTGCACTTGCTGGCGGATCACCGATGGACTTCAGCTTTGGAATGCCACACCCAGGGAAATGGAGAAAATTCCCGCCCTGGTGCTGGCCGCATCCCTGATCCGCAGCCCGGATGAGCGGCTGCAGGCATTGGCTGATGAGCTGAATGAACGCTGCGGCGGCAGTTGGCTGATCCCGGTCTTTATGAAGGCGATCCTCACTCAGCCCAAAGAGCAGGTGTATGAGACCTATTCGCCCCTTTTGGGAACTCCAAAGGCGAGCTGTCTGTTGAACGCTCTGGGGCTGCTGGATTACCGCAGCTATCCGGATGACTGGACCTTTGAACGCTCCGGCCCTGATGGACTGCGCGCCCTCATTTTCTGGGGAGATTACAGTTACGGAACCTATGACACAAGGTTTGTGGTTGAGCGCTGTGTGGATCTGGACGAGCGGTGGCTCTTTGATCTGGCCAAAAAACCGGAGGACCGCAAGCCCACTGTGACCTGGCAGACCTACAACCGGGGCGGCGTTCTGTACGAAAGCTACGACGAGATGTTGATCAGCCTGCTTCCCCACAAGGTGGAAAACCCGGAACTCAGGCGCGTTCTGCGGGATTACTTCCATATTCGAAGCCAAAAGGTGAAAGTGGAAGAAAGCATCACGGTTTACAAAGACGCTGCCAAGCGGTTTGGCGGTGAATGAGAATAGAACCGCATCGAAACATTGCCAGGTAGTCTTCACAGCAGACTGATAAATTATTTTTCCATACGAGGAGAGAAGCAGCATGGAACAGGCATACTGCACCGCTGTTTTCTGGCGCGGCGGAGAAAAGATCGATCTAAATGGAGTAAAACCAGATGCGGTACAGCGCCTGTCTGTGACGGGAGAGCGGAAGGTGAATCTGTCCTTCCTGCGAGATTATCCCAATCTGGAGGAACTGACCCTAATGGAAAAATGTGAGGGTGTAGAAGTTCTCTCCGAGCTAAAGCAGCTTCATACACTGTCCCTATGGCTGTCGGCCCCTGTTTCCTGGGACAATGTTTCTCTCCCAGGCCTGCGTGTTCTCCACCTGTGTGGGGAAAAGAATGGCGACATCACCCCGCTTCTCTCCAGCATTACCAATCTCCATTTGGAGGAAATGCGGAAAACGGAAGATCTCACCCCTTTCCTGACTCCGGCGACCCGGCTTCAGAAACTCTATCTCCAGTCACTACCAGCTGTCCAGAAACTACCGGCTCTGGATGGGCTTCCTTCCCTTTATGCCCTGAAACTCTATGAACTGCATAAACTCAGCGATTTGTCCGCCCTTTCTCACAGCCATTTGCGCTACTTTGCCGCCTCTCTGATTGGGGATAAACTCTCCGCCCAGGCGCTGGCAGATGCTGTGCTGGCAATTCCCGGTCTGGAAGCAGCCGCGCTCCAGCTGGCGGATCGCTCCGAGCGGCGCTATGGCGGTGTCCAAAAAGCCTTTGCCGCCGCTGGGAAGTCCCCGCTGCTGCGGGAGGAAATCAGTGCTTTGAGTACATGGCTGTTGTTGTAACTCTTGCAAAGGGAGACACATTATGATAAAAGAAAGAATTTCGCTGTCTGGCAATCTCAAAAGCAAAGTCAAACAGCTGATGATATATGCTGGCTGGTATGAAGGTCGAAAAGTTGATATTTCCATTGCATCGCAATACTACGCCGAGCGAGGCGTTCCAATGATGAAAAGCACCCAGCGTTTTTACCACAAATACTTTGGGTTATGCTGTCAGTGGTACTTTTCTGGTGGAATGAAGCGCGCCGCAGATTTTGAGTTCGGTCTGTTTCCGTACCTTATTAACGGAATCAAAGACCATTTGGAGGATGCCTATTTCCGGAATATGTCTGGAGCAGAACTCGATGAAATCGAACAGATTGCCGGTGAACAATGTCAGCCGATTGGACAAATTGGCTACTACTACCCAGCACAGGTTTGGATCTCAGAATTTGGAAAGCTATACGCAAAATATGAGTATCAGGATGAGATTGAGTGCTTTTCAGATATTTTTGCCTTGATCGAGCGAGAACTAAAAAAATGCACGATTGATTCCGTTGCCATGAAAACTGTTGAAGCACTGGATAATAAACTTTGAAATCCTCATGGCTGTCGCTGTAACCTGGGGATTGGGGGAAGAATGATATGGAACAGTTTTTTGAACATTCCGATTTGGGATTGGGAACACTGACCTTTCAGAAAGGACCGGGGACCATCCACTGCTGGACTGGAAGAATCGCAGACACAGAGATCCTGTTTTCCATTATTTTGAACACATCTGAACTCCGGTCGGCAAACCTGGATTTTATCCGTTCTGTGCTTCAAAACTGGCGGGAGTATCTTTCAAAAGCGGAGCATGAGATTCAGGCGCAGATTGGTAAAAGCCCTGAGAAGTTTGGATTGCAGCGCGCTCCATTCCCTGAAACGGAGATTCCCGCCGAGCAGCCGCAATTTCTGTTTTATGATGAGACAGAATGGGGCCTGCACTTTGAGATTTGTACCCTTCCTGTGGGGGAGCCATTTGGACTTATGGTTGAGTTTTCAGGGGATACGCCAACGGATGTATATGGCTTGTCGGAAGCGGAAGAAATAGAAGCGGACATGGAATAATATAAAGGAGCGATCAGATTGTGTGAGAATGCGAAAATTCTTTGTCCTTACTGTTTGACGAGAGAAATTGACCCGGCACAGGCGATATGCTCTGCTTGTTATTCAAAAGAGGATAAATGGGAGCGAGGCAGTTGGGATGACCTGCGCAAGCGCAAGAATGCCGATGAAATCCAGATGTTTACCATAGCCAAAAAAGTAGATGAAGCGTTCCAGATACCAGAAAATGAAGCTTATGCCTGTATAGAGAAACACGAAATGATTCAGGCTGAGGCCTTGGAACGGGAAATGGAGGCTTTTCACCGGCGGCGAATTCTCTGTATGGTGGAGATATTTTCCAAGATTGATTGCGGCATCCTCTTTTCTGGCTATGTAGAACTGGATACCTATTTCAAGAATGTGCGGGATTATGCCCATCAGCGCATTGCCGCAGAACAGCTCAGAGAGGTTCAGGAGTATCTGCGGTCACAGATTCCATGGAAATCCCTATCCAGTCAGCGGATGGATCTGGGGGCAGAACTTCTCAACTTTTGGTGCGGAGAAGATGAGTTGGATTGGGGCTATTCTCAATATTTTGAGATTGCAGCAGGTAATCTCAAGCCGTTTCTTGCAATGACCTTATTCACAGAGATTCTGTGTAAGCATTTTTCAGATGTAATGTCTGCGCCAGTCAAGCGGCTGAGCAGCAAACTTTGAGGCACTAAAAAGGGGGTACTTTCATGCCAGACTGGGCACAAATCATATCCGATGCGCTGGACATTCTAAAATTTGACGGGGCCGTACAGGACACTCTGGCGGAACTTCGAGGGAAATGGGGCGCACAGGTCCCGGCGCTGCTGGATGAACGCTTTGACGCCATCGGCATCCAATATATGAAATTGCCCCATGAAAAAGGAGCGGCGGCCTTGGGGCAGGAACTCTCTGCCTTCGGCTGGGCGTTGTATAACCTGGACGATGAGGACGAGTATCTGTTTGCCTTGATCCCAGAAGAAGAACGCAACGAATGGGAACGCTACTGCAAAAAGCAGGGGCAATATTGCCACCTGATGAAACAGCAAGGGCGAAAATGGGGCGACCATGCCAAGGCGCAGGACCCTGGAAAGCTGATGCCCTGCGAGGAATACATACTTCAGGATGAGTACGATTATTTCTTCAACTCTCTGGCGGGTGATTTTGCGGCGGGCGAATGGAAAAACCGGGATGCAGAAGAATGGAAAAACGGCTGTGTGGCCGATCTGCGCCAGCGTCCGCCCCAGGTGACCCGCGCCCACAGTTTGCCGCACCTTGGGTGCCTCACTTATTCCGCAGAAAATGGACTCTATGCCGCGTCCAGAGCCGCTGGCAGCGGGACTATTGGGCGGGCATTACTGAGCAAGAATCCGGCTACCCTCAACTGGTTCGAGCCGTCCCCCATTGGATATGACGGTCCGCCCCGGACCCTGTGCTGGGCTGACCATTCCCTCTGGGTGGGCGATCCCACCAACGCCACACGGATTGAACTCACCGACCGGGGCACCTGTCAGGATGTGAAAAACTGGCCCCTGCCGGAAGATGGATGGAGCAGCAAATACCATTGCGGCATTGTGGCGGACGGTCTGGGCCGGGTCTACTTTTCCAACGAGTGGTACAAGGGTCAGATTTACCGCTGGGAAAACGGCAAGGTAACAAAACACTCCTTCTCTCTGTATGGATACGACCATCTCTCCGAGGCCGTTCCCGTTCCCGGCACAGGCCGCATCTACATGATCCACGCCGTCAGCGGTAAAGGGCGGGTGGAAGAATGCCTGCTGGAACTGGACATGGACACCGGGCGGTGCCGCATCGCCTCCCTGCCCGGAATGGGCGAGGGGCTGAAACTTCGCTGGTTCACCGGGGACTGGCTGCTGGTGCAGGGAAACGGCGAAATCCTCTCTGATGACTTTGCCCAGCTCATCAATAGGAACACCCGTGAAGTGCTGCGTATCCGTCCGGGAATGTTCGGCGGGGAGAAAATGCAGCACATAGGAATACTCACCGATGGCACGGTGGTCATCGTCACCCGGCGGGATAGGGTTGGGCCGGTGTTCCGTTACCCCACCGACTTCTGGGGCTTTTTGCGGACGGCGAATAAGCCCAAAAAGCTGGAATGGCGGGAGTACAATGAAGTGTACCCAAATCTTCCCATCTTTCTGCCGCCCAAGGCCACGGAGCGAAAAATCATTCTCAAAAAAGACAGCCTGACCATTCTGGGGTCGGTATTTACGCCGCCGTTTACCCTGTCGCAGCTGGCGGAAAAGCTGGGGCCAGCCCGCATTGTCCTGCAAAATGGAACACGGAAAAGCCCCATTACAGGCCAGGAGAGTCCCTATACCCAGGCCCTTGCTTTGTGGGATGAGCTTGGACTCCAGGGCTGGTTGGATGAAGATGAACAGACCATCAAAACCATTGGCGTCCGGGTAGCTGAGCAGGGAGAGTATGCGGTCCGGCAGACATTTGACGGAGCGGTTTGGATCGGGTCCAAGGATTATCGGGAGGCCAGATGGAAGGATTTTGCTGGCTTTGCCCATACCCTCAAATTAGGCGGCTTTACCGTTTATACCCGCTTGCCGGGTCCTGTTCCAGAGGAGCAGTCAGCGCAGAAAGCAAAGCTGGAGGCCCTCTCCGCTATGGTACAGATCAGCTGGAAGGAGCCGGAGAAAAAGACAGCGAAAGCGCAGAAATACAAGTTATCCAAGCCGACTGAACCAGTGCTCACCTTTACCAGCTTCAACTTCAAGCTGGCGATCATGGAAGTCCTGATGTACGAGAAAGGCTTATTAACTCCAAAACTGGATGCCTATGAGTTCGCCAGAGAGTATAGCCGCCGCAAGATCGACATTGACGCGGAAGGGTATGAACCCATCCCGGAGATCCGGAAGTGGCTGGAGCAATACCCGGTCCCGGCGCGGCTGGCCTCGGAGGTCACAGAGATCGAGATGGATGGCGGCAGCGAGATTTATACCCAGCTCTGTCCGTTCTGGGATGGCGAGGACGGAGCCTTTGATCTCAACACCATTACCGAGGCGGAAATGCGCCAGTTCCCCAATCTCAAACATATTACCCTCATGTCCTCCAAACCGGAACAGGTGCTGCCCGTTCTGGAACGGTGCGGTATCAAGGCAGACTTGCTGTGAGGTGATGCAACACAAATGTAACAGCAAAAATTTTGGAGGAATAATATGACAGGCAGACCACCTTCCCACTTTCATGAAAACCGCAAAAAACCGAGAGCGGCTCATAAAACTGCTGCGGAAACTGCAAAAGAAATGAGGACAAACAACATGGTACTGCAAGATAAGAAAATTATGCCTCCCCCCTGGTTGGCCCACCGGGAGATCGAGCGATACTCTATTGGCTGGCGCATGGGCTATGGAGAGGATTACATAGTCCGATTTGGCGATTGGCTGGACACCCTCTCCTCGGATGAGCGGACAGAATACCGCACCCTCTTTCCCGAGCCGGTGACCTGGAAGGGCTGGTGGGATGACGAAGATAGCAGCGAAGTGCTGGAACATGGGGACTTCTGGGTGAATGCGTGGCAGCCGGAAGGAAGCCCTAAGTACACCCGGCAGTGGCTCCAGCAGGAGTTTGCCGCTGGGAGAAAGCGGGAACTTTGCCTGTTCTGGGGCCATCAGCCTGCCCGGGACGGCAGCATGACGAAAAGCTGCCTCAGCCAGTGGTGGATGGAGGATTTCTGGTCCATCGCTGACACCTACCTCTGCATGGAGCAGTACATGATGGCGGGCAAAGCTGCGCTGTTCAGCGACCAGGAAATCCGCAAGGAAATTCTGGCGTGCAGTGATCCAAAACAGATCAAGGCTCTGGGCCGTAAGGTGCGGGACTTTGACCAGAAGGTGTGGGACAGATTCAAATACGCTATTGTGTTGAATGGCAACTGGTGCAAATTCAGCCAGAACCGCGACCTGCGGGAATTTCTTCTCTCCACCGGAGATAGTGTGCTGGTGGAGGCCAGTCCCTATGATAACATCTGGGGTATTCGTCTCGCAGCCAGCTCCCCCGAGGCGCAGGACCCGATGAAGTGGCGGGGGCAAAACCTGCTGGGTTTTGCTCTAATGGAGGTACGGGACGAACTGCGCCGGGTCACGCAGAATGAAATGTTGTGCGACTGGAACGCAGTCTGAGGTAAAATGATGGAATTATTTGCAAAAAGAATGACTTGGGAGCTGGACAATGAGGAAGGGCTGTCCTGCCTGTTCTTTGAACTGGAGGATGGTTACTTTACACTCTCCCGCAAGACCGGCGCGGACGCACTCCGCTTGGAAATAAATGATCCAGCCAATGGCCAGTTGATTGATCCGGACTGTTTTGAATATGCCCTTGATAATACCAGTTTTCGTCTAAATATCGTGCGGAACAACCGAAAGGTTCTGCGGTATCTGGAAGAACACCACATCAATACGGAGTTGTATGGAGAAATCGTCCTTCACTACACTCCTCTCAGCAAGCCAGAGTTTGAAACAGTATCTGCTGTGATTCATAGGCTGTTTTTCGGTGAACTGGTTTTTTAGGTTGAGACAGGATCGCTCTGAATCAGAAAGAGGGAACGACTATGAACGAGAATTTTTTTCGCCCACAATTTGATAAACTGAAACTGACCGATAAGCTCTGGCTGATGCAGACGCTGGCGACTCGTTATAATTTGACATTCAAGGAGCTATACGCCTTTTCCCGCTGGGGGCAGAGTTGCACCACCGGCCTATTTGAAAAAGGCGGCCGGGAGTTTGTCTTTGTCCCAGGCGATACCGTGACTCTTGGCTGGGAGGGCTTTACCCAAGGGATGGACAAGGCCAACCGAGAAGAACTGGCGGATATTTTTGCGGAAATCGGATATGAGGGCACTGCGGAGGATTTTCTCCGGCAAGGTATGACCCCAGTACGCCAGGTGACCATCGGCCCCATGTTCGTGGGCAGGAAACTGGAGGAGATCGGCTGGGAAAGTGTACCCATGAACGACCCTCGCATCACCGCCCATCCCGACTGGCTGGAGAACTTGCAGAAGTGGGCCAACCAAAACAGCCAGAGCTTTGAAATCAACCAAACGGTCCGCTTTGAACGCAATGGTGATAGCTGGCGGGCGTGGCTGTGCCATCCAATGACCTACCCGGAGTTTCAGCGGTCCCTATTGTGGGAGGTGGCAGCCAGCCTTCCCACGCCGGATGAGTGGGCCTATCTGTGCGGAGGCGGATGCCGCACCCTGTTTCCCTGGAGCGATGGGCTGGACTGCTCCATGCATCTGCGCCACTTTGAAAGTGAGGAAGATCAGGGCAAGCCATACGACATGGAGAAGCCCAACTTCTTTGGCCTGTCTATCGCCTACGACCCTTATAAACGGGAGCTGGTAGACGGGAAAACATTGACCACCTGCGGCGGTGACGGCGGCTGCAATATCTGCGGTGGTACGGGGCCTTTGCTTGGATATTTGCCGTGTTCCCCTCACTGCAAACCGGAGGTTCGGGAGGATAACGAGATCCACAATGACTATGACTTTTTCCGTCCTGTTATCCGGGTGCAGACATCCGGGTGGAGAATGGGTTCGCCCGGAGATGAGAGGTGATATTACCAAATGATCGATGCAATTATGAAAATCCACACCACTTCTTCTTCGGTTACATTTGAATGTGGTGATATTGCCATTATTGGAAACGGTGAGTTTCGGGCTTCATCCGGAAAAGTGGATGGCTTTATCCTGTATGCCGACACTTTGCGGTATGAAAACGGGGCAAAGCTCTCACAGGGGGAGCAGGAACATCTGAAGTGCTTATATCAGCACTTTGTATTGAACCATGAAGATTTCATAGACTGGGATATTTGAAAAGAGATTTCCCCATGAAATGGTAACAGATAGAGCACAGGAGTAAGGAGGCAAACTATGGAATGGCCAAAACGGGCGCGGACAGCGGATTGGGAAAACGGTGTCCTGGCCTTAGATAGAGAGAAGCAATTTGATATTCCGGAGCTGACCGCAGAGATCATGGAGCAGCTGGTCGGTTACACCCTGGTGGGATTTCATGTGAAAGGCTATCCGGTAACGGATGAACTGCTTACACCCTTTGCCGGGCATAAAAGCATGGTCAATTTCGGTGTGGAGGACGGCGCACTCACGGATGCCTGTTTTCCCATCTTTTCCGCCATGCCCAAGCTGCGCTATTTGCTGCTGGACGGCAACGCCGCCATCCACGGCGGCGGCCTGTCCGCCCTGCGGGAATGTAAAATAGATCTTCTTACCCTCAACCGCACCGGGCTGGACGATGCCGGGCTGCTCCAGGCGGCATCTATCCCCAAGCTCTCCCACATCCAGCTCGACCACACCGCCGTTACCTATGAGGGCCTGCTGGCCATCGCCGGCAACAACTACATCAAGCCGGTGGCCCATGTGCAATTTACCAAGGAGCAGATGGAACACTTCTCCCAGCTCCAGCGGGAAAAGGGCAAAAAGCCCGTCCAGCTGGATGAGCAGGCAGCGGAGGAATGCCGCAGGGTGTTGTCCGCTTTCTTTGCCGAGATGACGGAATGGGAGCAGTATATGGAGCGGGCCGGGTTTGAGGACGCCGAGGCTGTGCCCCGTCTGCTGGCGATCTGGGAGAAGTATGTGAGCGAAAAGCCCCGCCCTGGCTACCGGCCCCTGGGCCTCTCGTACAGTGCCCAGGGCACCTACAAGGGGGAGCAGTTTCTGGACGCGGAGCAGATCACCAAGAACAAACTCTACATCTACACCAGAGAGGAAGCTACCGGCTTTGACCGCCGCTTTCTCATGAAGCGCGTGGGCGAGGGTTGGATGATTGACGCGGTGCAGGAGCGGCTGGACGGCTGGCAACGGACAGGATTGTAAGGGAGGCATAATGGATGATATATAGGTTTACGGAAGTATTAAACGATCTTGTTAATTATTTTCTCCTTGGTGACATTTTGTTGCTGGAGGACTGGAAGCAGGCAAATCATCTTTCAGATGATTTAGCGATGGAGTTTACCACAAACGAAAGCGGCGACAGGATATTTGCCGAAGGAATCGTAATCCCAATGACCGGTATTGAGAACTATCCCTATACCATATTGTTCAATCTCTCTGGTGACAGGCCGGAGCTGTGCAAAGAAAAAAACCGATTGCAGTTTCGGAAAAGTGGCTATTCCCTCAAAGTAGCTCATAATACGCTGCTGCTTTTTACATGGCCGAGATTGAAACAGTTTACTCCTGAAAAGGTGAAAGATCTGATTTCTTATTATAGAGTGCATAAAAAGCCGATGATTGAGCTTGCAAATGGCTGGTATCATATCGAGATTTTGGGCGGAGAAACCTTGCAGGATGGGGAATATGAACCTACATTTGAATTTGTGATACAACCAGCCACAAACGAAGAAGCAACCATAAATACGGATATGAATTTTAGTTTTGAAATTACAAGCTCTGCTTATTAAGAGAAACCGATTCCGACCGAAGATGAAAAAGGAGGCAATGATATGGATTTATTGAAACAATGCCAGCAATGGTTTGAACAGGATGAAGCGCAGAAGGTAATTGACGCCCTGGAAGCGATTCCCGCCGGGGAGCGCACCCCGGAACTGGACAACGAATTGGCCAAGGCATATATTGCCGTTGCACATATAGGAGAACGGGAGCCTTTTGAAAGGGCGCTGGAACTTCTGGCTCCCCATGAGGAGCATTTTGCCGAAGATCACTGCTGGAATTATCGGATCGCTTCCGCTTATTATTTTCTGGATGAGGAAGGCCCCGCCCTGCGTTACTTTGAAAAGGCCCTGAAAGCCCGCCCTGGAGACAAAGATACCCAGGAGTACATAGACGATTGCCGCCGTCGTTTGTCCCTGCCCCGGTTTGAAAAGAACTTCCGTGAAAGGACGCAGGAAGCATGGGCAGCCTTTTCTCAGATTGAGGCAGAACTGCGTCAAATCATAGATACGGACGAAACACACCAGCGCGGCGAAGAACTGGTTGAAAAATGCGGGAATGCACTCAAGACGGCCCTGCGTGATACTTCCTTCGAGCTGGGCTTCAATGGCGAAAAGCATGAATTGATCCTCAGTCCAGAGGGGCTTCGCTCCCGCCTGTTCCCGTTGGTGTACTTCCAGAAGCAAGCCCCAGAATCGGTGCTTGAGCATTGGAATATCTGGGTAGGCCGCCAGCCCTGCGAGGGGTTCGAGCTGCGAGCTGGAGAAATCGAAGTTCGGGCTGATGATGTGCAGATGTGGGCAGAGGAAACAGAGGATCATCAGGTAAGTCTGGTCCTTTACTGTGAAAAGCTGACGCCGATCTTGAAAGAGGACACAGACAAGGTCTGGTGGGCACTCTCTATGCTGGTGGATCAAACCATCGGAGAGGTTTCCGCCATCGCCTTTGTGAACGGGTTTGATGTCTACGCGGAGCCGAAGGACGAGCCGTCCATGCCCCTCTCCCAGCTGCCGGAGCTGCTGCAAAGCATGGGACTCTCCCTCTGGCGGGATGGCAGCGACTACCTGGAAAACAGCTACCTTGCCTATGAACTGGAACCGGTGGAGGACCCGGAGGCTGACTGGCGGCTGGATGTCTATACTGGAAGCTGCCGCCTGCCGGTGCTCATCAACGACTACCTGACTGCCCGCAGTGATATGGTGGATGAGTACCACAAAGATGGTATTGCCGCTGGATTCCTCCTGTACCCGCTGTCCGGTTTTACCGGTGAGGAACGAGTGAAAGCCCTTTTGGATTTCCGGGATAACCTGCGGGATGCCATCCTGCGGGATGCAGGAGAGGAAGCCGTGACCTTCCTGGGTGGGGCTACTGGTCTGTATTGTGGGTATCTGGATTTTATCGCCTGGGCTCTGCCCGCCGTACTGACCGCGGCGCAGACATTCTTTGAGGGAAGCGGCCTGCCCTATGCTCACTTCCACGCATTTCGGCGGGATGTGGGTGGTGTGCCGCTGCTGGACGAGAAAGAACCGGAGCCTGATATTCATGAGGAAACTGGCTCCCTGCTCTCGGCGGAGGATATTGAAACACTGGAATCCTTTGATGAAGGAACTGCCGCTTACTTTGGGAAAATGCTCGATTGGCTGGAGAATTTTATCAAAAGCGGCGTAGAAGAAGGAAGATTCAGCGAAAAGCAGGCTCATCAGGATCTTCAGATTGCCCTCTGGTACGCCTTCGCCAGCAACAATCTGAATGACTATATCCACTACTACCGCACTGTGGAATGGATGAAGGATTCCGAGAAAAATGCCGCAGGCTGCGCTACCTGGTACTACCGGTATTCTGTGGCGCTGATGCACTGTGGCAGACTGGAAGAAGCCTTCGGCTACGCGGAAAAAGGTGCCCAGGAGGAGCCGGACTACCCCTGGATCTGGCTACAGGTGGGCAAGCTGCGGGCGCATTTTGGCAATCAAACCGGCGCGTTAGATGCCGTCAAGCATGGATTGGAACTGGAACCGGGCGATTATGAGTTCCTGACCCTGAAAAAAGAGATCAAAGCCGGAGCTACCCTGGAGCAGATGCTGTGCCACTGGATTGACCCCGGTGCCGATCAAATGCTCCAGCAGGGGCGGGACGAAGATGCTGATGATAAACAGCGTGCCATAGCCTGCATTCGGGTGGACGAAGCGGGACTTGCCGAATTTTATGAACTGTTCCACCCAGAGCGGTATAGCTATAAGAAAAATTCCCCCTGCTGTGAATTCCAATACCCGGTGAAGGAACATCTTGTGGAGCTTTCCTTCCGTATGAACGAAGCTGGACTCTCCAAGATGGGAACCGACTGGCTGCGGCAGCTCAAGGAACGGCTGGACAGCGGTGAATGGCTGACCCACACCCCTGAAGGAGAACCAGAGGGCATTCTAACAGGTGTGTTTGTGGATCAGCTGCGACGCATTGGTCTTGTCTATCAACAGCCGGGAGACGATCAGTATTTTCAGATTTTCCTGAACCCGGACGGCACGAAGGCGGATGCCTTCTGGTCCTCAAGAAAAAACAGCGAGCCGGAGGTTTATTCGGAGGATGAGATGTCTGCGATAGAGCAGCACATCAAAAACACCTTTGGTGAGTTTGAGAATGTGTTCCATGAGCTGGTTTCCCCTGACATCCATGTGGACATCTGCGTTGTTTCACCCTCTGATGAGCGGGACTATTACACACTGGTGACGATGGGTATGGGTGCTCACCGGATGAATGTGCCGGAGGAATTGGCGGAATACAAGCTGGAGCGAGCAGAGCTGGCCATCGCTCTGCCGTCGGATTGGAAACTGGATGAGGAATCCCTGAAGGATGAGCGGTGGTACTGGCCTATTGGTCTCTTGAAAGTGTTGGCTCGCCTGCCCATTTCCAACGATACCTGGCTGGGCTTTGGCCACACAATGGACAAGCAATCGCCGTTTGCAGAGGACACAAAGCTCACCGCCGCTATTCTGACCGGTCCCCAGGGCGTGGAGGAAGGCGGCGAAGTCTGCACTTTGCCGAGCGGCGAGGAGGTCAACTTCTATCAGGTGATCCCGCTCTATCATAATGAGATGGAGTATAAGATGGAGCATGATGCGGACGCCCTGCTTGAAAAGATGGCAGGCATCAGTTTTGTGGTCAATCCCACCCGCCAGAATGCCATCACCAGAGGAACGCTTGCAGAGGAGGAGTTCACCGGCGATATGGACGATGCCGCCTGGCACCTGGAATCCATTCAGGAAAAGGGCCTGCCGGTGGATGAGATCAATGCCTACAACCACATGGCGATTTATCTGCGCTGGTGCATGGAGCATGATCTGATGAGCGCGGAATTTATGGAGCGGTACTGGGAGCAGGTGCAGCCGTTTATGGCAGATCTGAGCCGCGCCGATCTGCGTGGCTTTATCCGGGACCAGCTGAAAGGACAGCTCTTTGGGGCGCTGTTCAACAAGGAGGGCGCAGCCTTTGCTGGATATTACTATGGCGAGGCGGATAGCCCGTACTTCCCTAGCGACATTGATAACTATGCTTTGGAGTATTTCGGTTCAGAGCAATATTATTCCGATAAGTTCCAGGATGAAGCCTATCTGTTCATCCCATTTGATGAAAACTATTATCAGGCTATGGCAAAAGTCATGGAAAAGCGGTTCGCCAACTGGGAGGGGCAGAGTTTCGATGAGGCCACTCTGGAGCCTTCAGACCTTGCGGAAGCCATGATGGAATATCTGGACTGTGAATGTACCTATTTCCCCTCAATGACGGATGATGACCCCATCATGTCGGCATACAACTATGCCAAACGGGAAAGTATCAAAGAGGGCTTTGTGCCGGTTCTGATTAAGGCGGATGACGAAATCCTGTGGGAATGCCTGATTATGAATTCTGACCCGGACAGCGATGGCGAGGACGACTTTGCTTTCGACCCGGACAAAGTTGCCGAATACCGGAAGAAAATGCTCTCCGCCCCTGTCGAGAACAGTAAGGCAGTCCTGGAGGAAATGATTGGGCAGCGCAAGGAAGAAGCCGAGGATGACGATATGGACTGGGATGAGGAGATCCTGGGCGAGATGGAGGGCGGATATGATAACCGTCGTTTTTCAAGCTATTGGAATTCCGATAATAATATGACCTATCCTCTCATTCTGGCTAAAATCCCCGTGAAGAATCCTTGGGAGATTTTTGCCTATCTGCCCTTTGGTGGCTGGAATGAATGTCCTAACACGCCGGAGTTAATGGCAGTTGCGAAATACTGGTTTGAGCAGCATGGGGCGGTGCCCGCTGCCATGAGCCACGACGAGTTGGAGTTCCTGCTCCCGGCTCCCGTTCCCGAGGAGAAGGCTATGGATGCAGCAGTGGAACTGTATGGCTTCTGTCCCGATGTGATTGACCAGGGGCCGGAGGACGCCACCGTGGGCGCTCTGGCCGATGTGCTGCGGCAGTCCACTGTTTGGTACTTCTGGTGGGATTAATGGGAGCCTGCGCGTCATAAAGGAGTTCTTCTCTGCCTTTGTCCAGCCTCTGGAGGAGCGAAATAAGGCAGAAAGAACTTACCGACTGCCAAAGCCAAGACAAAAGTGAATTACCAGAACCACAAACGGAGCACTTGCGACAAAGCAGGCGCTCCGTTTTTCTGTCAAAAGTATGTCAAATGGATAAGGTTTTCTCAATAAAGAGTTGCGGTGGATGTTTGCTTGGAGTGGGAGAAACAAAAAAGATATGCCGTGAAACCGGGCGTTTCGCGGCGCATCCCTTGATTGTGTTTTACCGTGATAGAATTCCCTTGTACTTTGGACAATCATCTGGCAAAATAAAAGCAAATAATTTTATGTGGAAAGCGAGGTAATCATGATGTCGGACAAAGTTGATCCTATGCTGCACAGTGACCAGCAGTTAGAGAGCGGTTCTCCCCCTTCCCTGGCGCCTCAAGTTGGCAAGCGTGAACTGACCGATGATGAGAAGATTGATGCGGCCGCCGCCCGGATTCTGGAAACATACCGAGAGGCGTTCCTGGAGTTAGCGAAATAAAAGGTGTGGCCTATGTCTGGTACCCATAAGCCACACCTTTTTTATTTCCAGTTGAGTTCAATCTTAGCTCGGTCTGTGAATCCGCATGCCGGACAGCGGACAAAGCCTCCTGAAAGTACCTCCATTTGGGGATTGTCGCAATGGGGACAACATGCATCCACACATTCGCCAACATGATCATTTAAGACCTTTTCAGGATGCCGCGAAAGATCCTGTTGAATAGACTTCTTAATGTCTTTCTCCAGTTCCCTCATGAATTTTTTGCTATCAAACTTAAAAGAAGCCATCTTCAGCCCCTCTTTCATTCGCGCGGCAGGTCAAGAAGGTTATCGTGCGTGTAATCATTGGGGGTGGAGCGCACATACTTCTCATCATATTTACTAAGAGCAGGAACTACATCAGGAAAGGGGAAAATTTTCACCTGAATGGTGCCAGGGTTCTCTTTCAAAAAGTCGTACAGGTTAGCCTTTTTGAAAAAGCCGGGATTGTCACAGCCTTCGATGTAAACGGAGTCGATCTCCAGGAGGCTACCGGAACTGTAGCAGCCCGGTTTCATTTTGATTTTTGTTGCGTACATTAAAGTCACGTTTCCTTTCTCCGCATAGATGCGGTCATCATTGGTTGTTAGGAGTATCTATTCAAAACAGCCAAAAGAAAAACTCGGCCACAAGGAACAAGTCAACTTCGTGAAATATCCCATATTGAACCGAGCCCAGAAACGTGATATAGTAAATGTGTCTAAGGGAAACACAGTCTATATCATGCTTCTGAGCATCGTATTCTGTGTAGACGCAAGATGCAGCGCAACGGGTAGCAGCCGGAGCGCTGTTTTCTTTTGCCTGGAATCTTGGCCTATTATAACAGGGCAGGGAGAATGTGTCAACTATATGTTGTATTTATTTTATATAAATATACTATATATTGTTATTATTCGCCGTTTTCGACCTTCTCAATAAGATCAAACAGTGATGGCTCCCCGGATTTTTCTTCCTGCTCTCGGAGAGCGATAATTGCGTCTAACCTGGTGCCCATTTTCCTGTTGATAAGAGCCGCTGCTTTAAGCTTGTCCAGTTCGCCACTATCAGCAGTTGCCAAAAGCATCTTCATGGAAAACATGTACTGTTCCATGGCCTGTTTAAATGTAATGGACTCAAACATCTTGTGGAAGTCTTGTTCTTTGACTCGTTTTCCTTCAGACTTCTCCGTAAGTTCTTGAGCTCTTGCACTGGTATCAGTTACAATTTTCTTGGCAACTTCGTCCAATTCTTTCTCGTAGAAATACTCCGGACCTATCCCGTAGTAAATCGAGAGCTTTTCCTGGTTACTGCTGGAGGCAACAGATGTGCCGTTTTCCCAGTTTGCCACGGTGACACGGTTCACATTAATGGCCTGGGCGATCTGTTCCTGTGTGGCCCCATACAGTTCTCGGATCTGTTTTAAGTTGTTCATAGGGGTTCACCTCATGCTCTACATTATACACCAAAATGTCGCTTTTGTCAAGACACTACAAAAAATTGTAGTGTCTTGTTAAATTTTAGAGAAAAGCAGTTCTTCCGCTCTCTCCTCGCTGGGGTCATTGGTGCCCAGTTCGCCGCGGAAGGCACGGGCGAGGATGGCTTTTTTGATGAGGTCGATCTGCTCCAGAACCCTTTCGGTGGATTCCTTAGCTTGCTGCTCTTTGGCGAGGAGATCGTCAAGGATACGGACAATTTCACTTCGCCCATTTATCTTTGGCATATCAAACCTATATATTCCGGTTTTTTTAGCATTAATATTTCCTGCGAGCAGTATAGCATCACAGTCAAATGAATATCCGTGACAACAAATTGGCTCTGTAGCACATGTAAAAAAGATATTTGCCGTCTACAGTACTATAATTGGCATCTTTTTTACCTGTTCGTAGTTTAGATATTGGTTTAAGGTATGCCCAACATCAATTCGCTGGTGCTTTGTATGGCTGCTCCCAATCTGGTACTAATGCTTCCTCCAAGTGCTCTGAAGACGTTAGGTTTTCTTTTTTCTCGCCATCGGTCCCGCACCTCCAGGGCTCGCAGCTCCTTCACCACGCTCATCAGCAGGTCAACGGCCTCTTCCGCGCTATCCACCGGGTCTGGCTGGTCGTTGTAGTCCAGCACTGAGTCGTCCCGGATGAGTCCCAGGTCCCAACTATTGTCCTTCTCCACGATCTGTTCCCGGGTAAAAACGCTCCACCGCTCGTCTTGCACGGCATGGCGGTCCTCAGCCTCGTAGGCCTGTCTGTCGAAAAAAGACGAGAAAATCTCCTCCCAAATTGTCTATATATAAGCTTAATCTTATTGACAAACACAATATGTTGTGTTATATAGAAAGTGATATTGATTCTTTGCGCGTACTCGGTGGAACTCCGGGGCAGGATTCACCTGTGAGCGAGAGGGGCATCTCGCATTGCGCACGCTGTTAGGTTTGTACGCTTCAGCCGTTTTCCGCCAGGGCAATGCCCTGCGGCTGTTGTCTCCGTTTCAGTGGACAACAAGAGAACTATGTTCATCGGCTGTCTTTTCCTTTGATGCTGTGGTGCTGCACCGAAGATGTTGACTTCTTCGGATGGCCATGAAAAAGAATACGAGCACTTGTTTGAGGGTGCGAAAAGTTTGCTGCCTGTATGGATCAGGCACAGAAGGAACTTTTCGCACCCTCTTTTTGTGCGTTCATAGCTCCGTACTCCCGTTGGGAGTTGCCCCAGACTCTGCCAGTCTGCGGTAAGGTGCCCGAAGAACTTATTCTAAAACATGGCCATCCCCCTTCTCCGCGTCGAGGTGCGCAGAGTGACCTGGGGTGCTACACCTCGGAGCCTGTGGCAGCAGGCTCACCCCTCTTTGTTCCAGCACAGTGCCGGTTCGGCAGCAAGGAGGACGCAATTCCCCTGATCCCAGCCGGAGTGATCAACAGACACACGCAGGCCGTGGTTCTTTACCGCAGTTTGCAGCCGAGTTTCAGCGGTTGTGTCGGCAGTCGTCATCGGAGCAATGCCCACCGATGGCAGGGTCTAACCCCATACTGCGCTCGTACTGACCTGGTTCAAACTAAAAAGAGACAGAGATTCGCCGTTTATGGTTTGCTTCCTGGAAACGCCTCTGCTGCAAAGGGTTCCGAAGCGATTACCCCCGGGCTCCAGGAAGATTTTCCTGGAGATCCGGCGGAAACAGACGGCTCTGCCAAGGGGCGAACTGCGCCCATCTGAACTAGCTATGAAAGAAAAGGAGTACTTTACAATATGACACGATCCATTCAAAACAAGGGCCTCTATCTGGCCCTGGTGGGCCAACTGAACAAGCTGGCCCGCCATAATCGTCAGGGCAGCTTCCGCACCAAGGATCGCTACTATGAGGCGTGCAAGCGGTTCTGCGGCTATCTGGCTGACGAATACCACCTTCAGAAACTGAGCAATATCAGCGGCAAGCACCTGGTTGGCTATGTGCTGTATTTGCAGGAGCATGGGAAGTCGGCTTCCACCATAAAAACAGATTTGGCAGCCATTCGATTCTTCCATGACAAAATGAGCAACCCCAAATATGTGCTGCCCACCAACAGCACACTGGGAGTCGAACTGGAGCGCCGGCGCTTCGGCGGTGTTGACCGCACCTGGAGTACAGAGGAGTTCAACCATATGCTGGGCAGGGCCCTGGCCGCGGAGCATTGGGATTACATTCTTGCCCTCTACCTGGCCCGTTACGCCGGGCTCCGCATCCACGAGTGTTTCCGCATCGACACCGCCGCGGCAAAGCAGGCCCTTCGGGAGAATGCCGTCACCGTCAAGGGCAAGGGCGGCAAGATCCGCACCGTCCCCATCAACGAGCAGATCGCCATTGCCCTGCGGCGTCAACTGACACACACCCAGCGGGGCCACAAGTTGCTGGTACCGGACGATATGCCCACCGACCAGGCCATCCACCGCCTGCAGCTGTTCATCGTGGCGCATCGAAACAGCATTCAAGTAAAATCTGACCTTCCCCTGACCTTTCACGGACTTCGCCACACCTTTGCAGCGGAGAAGTATAAGGAACTGATGGACAAGGGCATGGGCGCTCTGGACGCTCACTTCACGGTGTCCCGGCTGCTGGGCCATGAGCGGGCGGATGTAACCAATATTTACCTGGCTTCGCTGTCCACAAAGAACATGAAGGACAAGCATTGACGCATATACTGCCTTACCAAGGAGGAGGGTATGTGCGTTGGGCGTTATTATGCATTATCCGACAACTCCGGAAAAGCAGGAAGAACTTTCCAAGAAAGTTGCCGCCGTCCATGCGCAGACGGTCATGGAACAAATCAAAGCCATGCCCTGCCCTGTGGAGCAGAAAGCGGAGTTGATTGAGGCCATCAAACGAATACATCAGCAAAGGGATGGGGCATAACCCCATCCCTTTGTGTTATCCTCTGATTTTCAGTCTGCGCCATGTCTGCTTGCAGATCTGTACCCGATCCTGCTCCCACCCTTGCAGCGTACCAAAGGGGACACCCAGTCGCCTGGCATATTCCACCTGGGTCATCTGACGCCGCCGGCGCATTTCTTTAATCTGTCGTCCCTGACCATTGTAGAGGAACAAATTAAACTCGTCCAGCAAATCCGTGACCGGCACAGCGAACAGCTCTGCAATCTTCTGCATCTTCTCGATGGGGTAGTAGTCCCGCCGGGTATTCTCATAGCCGGAATATGTGCTGCGGTCCAGACCGGCGTAGTCTGCCACATCTCTTTGCAGCAGACCATGCTGGTATCTGTACCACCGCAGCTTGTCCGCTATATTGTCGATTTGAGTTGGATCTGTGTAGATAAGATTGAACTTCTCCGCCTCCACCAGCGTGTGGGGCTGGACAAGCCGGAAACTATGAATATACAAGGGCGCGTAACTGACCACATCGAGAGCATAACGTGTCATGACTATCATGCGTTCCGTAGGTTGGCAAAACACACGCCATTTATCCCTTAAGTCGGTGCGATCAGCCACATGGAGAGGTAAAAAGTCCGCTGCGATAGTATAGCATTATCGATACATACGCAATCAGATTGCCCATGAAAACTATGCAGAAGAAGAAAATATGTCTTCTCCGGAGGACACCGTATGGCTTGATAATTTTTATAATCGCATTATGAATCAAACCGATCCTTTGGCATTATATTACAAAGAAACTGTCTGTCAACAAGTTAAAAAGCCCGCTCAAACTGTGACGCCTAAAAATGTTTCGGCCGCTTCATCATCTTACCGGAAATATAAAAAGGACAGAAAGCCTGTCGGTTGTGCAGTAATGCTTATAGCAGGGTTAGTAATTATTCTGTCACTGATCGTTCTTTTCTTTTTGTAATCTCATACTTTTCTTTTTTATGTAATTTGTTTTCTTCAAATATTTTCATCAGACTTTTATATGTTTCATTCTGTACCGAAGCGATTTGCTTCGGCGATGAAATGTATGCGATAAATTCGCTTTTGGATATGTACTGCACTGCACGGACAGCAATGCCGTGCAGTGCTTTTTCTTTGATCAGTTTATGAATCCGCTGAGGAGCAAATCCGGCAAGGGATGCTGCCGTTTGTGTAGGCAGAGCTTCCGGAAGCTCTGCCCACTCTTTTTCAAGCCACAGGCGGAAGGCTTTGCTATTTTCCGCAGTCGGCTCTAAGATACGGCGGGGTTGGCGCCCGGTCCGGTTAGAAAATTTACCGGAAAGCTCGGCTAAAAAGCCGTCCTCTGTTTCCATACGACACTTAAATCTTTCCGCCTCTTCTCTGCTCACACGGTACTTATGCGTCGCATGTCCTGTGTTTTCGTGCGCGATATAATCATGATCCATCAGATATTTCATTTTCCGGGTAGAGATGTGCAGATACTGCCGCAGTTCACTCCCGCTCATAAAATCTTTTTTCATATTGACTCCTTATGTAACAGGCACTCCGCAGAGTGCCTTTCTTTTTATTCTTTTCCCATACTCAGAATATCCGTCATGATATCTGCGCTCGCCTGCTTGCTCGCTTTATCCAGGTGCGCATAGATATTGCTGGTGGTGGCAAGGTCAGAGTGTCCGAGGAAGTTTGACACATTGATCAGCGGCACGTTCTGGCTGATGAGAAGGCTCGCAAAGGTGTGCCTGAGATCGTGGAAGCGCATCTTCTTCATGCCGTGCCGCTGAATGAAGGCGGGAAATTGTGAGGTCAGGTAATCGGGCCGCATCCGCTCGCCCAGCTCATCTACGAATACAAAGCCGTCGTATTCGTAGTTATAGCAGTTGCCGCAGACCTGCTTGTTCAGCTCTTGCGCCGCCTTGACCTCCGCAAAGTATTCCTTGAATCTTCCCACCAACGGCAGGGTGCGCATACTGGATTTTGTTTTTGCCGACTCCTGCTCGATGATCTGCGTTTTCCCGCCCACATTGACGGAGGTCACCGTCCGTTTGATGGTCAGCGTTCCCCGATCAAAGTCGATGGCGTCCCACTTGAGCCCCAGCACCTCTCCACGGCGCAGGCCGTAAAAGGCGGCGACTAAGACCGGCAGTTCCAGCCTCGTGCCTTTGACCACCTCGAACAGGTGCTGAAGCTCATCAGCGTCGAGGAAAACCGGCTGGAAATCATTCTTCTTTGGGCGGTCTACCTTCATCGCCACGTTCTGCGCTACCAGATCAGTTTTCATGGCGTATTTCAGCGCCTGATGAATCACAGCGTGGTAGTGGATGACGGAATTGGGTTTGACCGTCCGCAGCTTTTCGGAATAAAACTGCTGGATGTGCCGTGCCTCTAAGCCCTTTAGGGTAATCGGCTTATTCCGAAAATACGGCTCAATGGTCTGCTTCACCATGCTTTCATAGGAGCCGAAGGTGGTTGGCTTCACTCTGACCTTGACGATCTCCAGCCAGCCGAGCAGATAGTCGGCGAACAGCATATTGGAGCAAAGCTCGCCGATTTCTGCGGGCGGCTCAAAGGCGTTGCGGATTTTCACAAGCTCCGCTTCGGCTTTTCGTTTGTTTCCCTTTTCGGGAAGTCCGGTGGATATATACTTGACGTGCCGCTTGTTTTTGCTGTCGTAATAGCTCAGCACGGCGTAGTAGTATCCCTTTTTAACCTGTAAATGTCCTGATACCATATTTGTAAAACTCCTTTCTTTGCTTTTACACAGGACAGTCCGGCACCGACAAGGCCATTATACCCTGCCGGTGCCGTTCTTTCCATTGTGTGAAGGTCGTGCTCCGCACACATTTTCGGTTCGAATTAGCGACTGTCCCTGTCACGCTCCCGTCTGCGCTGCCATTGCTCCAACAGCTTAATGACCGTATCGCAGACTTGCTTGTCCGTGTAACTCTTCGGGAAATATTTGCGAATGTCCTCCCGCTTGAATTTGTACTGTTCCTGCTGGTTCGGCTTTTGCTCGGCTAGGATGTCGTAAATCGTCTGGTCTTGCAGTACTCCCTCCTGCGAAAGTTTCTTTAATCGGATCGCCTGTGCGTGGGACGGCGTGCAGTCGTTGAACTCCATTGCGTTTAACAATACCCGTTGTTCTGACTGCTCTAAGTACGAGATTTCCACCGCAGGGTTAAAAGCAATTTTTATGTCGTCCACCATTTCCAGAAGCTCGGGAATCAAGTAAGTTAAGCGGATATAGCGTTGGACTTGCCGCTCGCTATCATCGCTTTCTTTGCTCACTTGTGTTACGCTCAATAACTTCTCGCCAAGTTGGCGAGAAGTTATACCTTGATGCTTGATTGCTTCCAGCTTCATCTTATAGGCAAACGCCTTTTCACTGGGCAAAATATGTTCCCGTTGCAGGTTAGCGTCCACCATTGCAATGACTGCTTCGTCATCGCTCATCTCTCGAATGATTACGGGCATTGTTTCAATGCCAAGCACCTGACACGCCGCCAGCCTTCTGTGCCCAGAGATCAACTCGTACCCGCCCTCCGGCAAAGGTCGGGCGAGCGCCGGTGTAAGTGTCCCGAATTTCTGGATGCTCTCCATCAGGCGTTTCATCTTGTCATCATTTTGGATTTTAAATGGATGATCCTTAAACGGGTGCAGCTCAGTAAGCGGAATGTCTTTGACTCGTTCCAGCTTGGCATCGTCCCGTTCCTCCTGTGAGGAAAACAGCTCATCTAATGAATTCATTGGTAAAGTAAAATCGGATTTTCTTTTTGCCATTGTGTTTGCCTCCTTTATTGCCATTTCAGATTGCTTTCACCGGGGCGGAGAAACACCGCTTCGATGTCCGCCTGAAATTTGTGCCAGCGCAGCGCTTCCGCTTTCAGCATTGGCGTATCAATAAAGCCGAGGGTATTTGCTTTCACTGCAAGCTGATTGATGTTGTTGCCGATGGCGGAAAGCAGGCGCATCGTTTCGTAAAATCTTTCGTCCGGTTTTTCTTTCGGCTCGTAGTTATTGAGCAGCAACCTTATCACTGTGGATTTTGGTAAGCCTGTAATTTTCGCCTTGCGACTCAGTTCGGCGTTTTCTGATTTGCTGAGCCAAACCCGAATGGGGATATTCCTTTTTCGATTTTCTATTTTCATATCAACGTTCCTTTCGTTTGTTTGATTTTTTCATAGAGGTTTTAGGACACTTCCTAACGAGATTTACTGTTTGCGGCCTTTTGGGGGCACAAACAGTCTGCTCGCTAAGCCAACGCAGTCCAATTCGCTCTATCTCAATTCCTGTAAAATCTCATCAATGCGACGCGTGATTTCGCCCCTTTCAAGATGTGGAACATCAGCTTTTAACTGCTTTAGCTTCCGAAAAACACGGTAATCCTTTTCTCGGACGGTCGCCTCAACCTCCTTGCCCAGCCCCAGTCTCCGCAGATACTCAGACAGAGAAAGCGCACAGTAATTGGCATTTTTCAAAAGCTTTTCTTTCTCCTCCGGCGTTACCCGCACGTTGATTCCAAGTGTTTTGCTTCTCATATTTCCACCTCCTCAAGAGCGATTTTCAATGCGTCCAACAGTTTCTGTGCTTCCTCCCGCTTCAGGGAAATCCCCTTTGAGGCGATGTCTCCCTGCCAGCGGCGGATGTCGATCATCGGATCATAAACGCCCCATTTTACAATATTGATTTCTTTGGTTACGCCGTCCGGTTTGCCACCGAGCACGGCGATTTTCTTTACAATTCTGTCTCTTATACACATCTCCGAGCCCACGAGACTCCTGAGCATCTC
>ENA-UALL01000111-UALL01000111.1-human-gut-metagenome-genome-assembly--contig:-NODE-111-length-50293-cov-8.279689_pt1 | contig 50293 bp, 42 predicted proteins | sample MGYA00243699_ERZ654466 | MGnify/ENA primary metagenome ERZ654466 (study PRJEB26926, sample SAMN06164635) | human gut metagenome | biome: ENVO:00009003; feature: ENVO:2100002; material: ENVO:00002003...
GCAGCGTCAGATGTGTATAAGAGACAGCTCAAAACCGGTACCGGACGCAAATCCCGCGCTGCCTGCGCCGCATCCGGCCCGTTGGTCTGCCCGGCCAGCAGGTCCAGTATTTTATCTAATTCCAGCACTTTAAAATGGCGATTCATAGCCAGCCTCCTGAAAATGGCATTTCGCACCTATTTTATCATACCCCTGCCATTCATGCAACCAAGCCGGCGTTATGATGCCATGAATAAAAAGCCATAGATGTCGTTCCAAAAATTAGATAAAAAGGATATTTTTATCGATTTTCCAGAGAATATGTCTTTTTTGTGATTTTTGTGTTGTTTATATACACGAGATCGTGACGGCGGAAAGCCGCACAAGGAGGAATTGGATGAGACACATATCATGGAAACGCTGGCTTGCCAGCGTACTTACTGTCACTATGCTGGCGCAGGCCATACCGGCCACTACCTTTGCCCAAACGGACGGCGGCCTGAGCACGGCCGTGACAACGGATGCCCCATCTGTTTCGGCGGGCGATCCGTCGGCAGAGCCGCAAACCACCATTTTAGGGGAAGACATCAGCCGCCGCAAAGAAAATGAAAAACATTTCCGGCAAAGCGACGGCACCTATGTAGAGGCGATTTACAGCCAGCCGGTCCACTTTGAACAGGACGGCCAAATGGTGGAAATCGACAACACCCTGGAAGAAAAAACGGACGAACAGGGAACGTATTATGAAAACCGGGCCAACGCCTTGAAGGTGCAACTTCCGGACAAATCATCCGGCAACCGGCCGGTATCGGTTTCGACTGAGGGGTATACCCTGCAGTGGACACTGCAAAACCAACGGGCGGTTACGGCACAGCTGGAACAGCCAGAATCTCAAGCCGAACAGCAGCAGATACTGGCTGCCCGGCTGAAAACTGCGTCCACAGAAGAAACCCAGCGCGCCATCCGACGCCGTGCGCAGATGGAGGTGGACAATCAGGAGTCGTCGGTGACTTATCCCCAGCTGCTGGGCGATACCGATTTGGTGTACGATTTACAGTCCACCCGGCTGAAAGAAAGCCTGATCCTGAAAACCAGGACCGGACAATCCCGTTATGTTTTTTCCATGGAAGGGGAGGGCCTTACCCCCGCGCTGCAGAAGGATGGCAGTGTTTTCGTTTACGGACAAAACCGGGAGGAACCGGTGTTTGTCATTGCCTCCCCCTATATGTTCGACAGCGATTTCGCCTACTGTGACGCCATTGAGGTGCAGGTCCAGGTCACGGATTCCGGCTTTGACTACATCCTGTTACCGGACGAGGAGTGGCTTAACAGCAGCGAGCGGGTCTATCCGGTGACCATCGACCCCACTGTTATGCTCCAGCGGGATTATACCTCTATCCACGATACCACGGCGGTGTTCAACGCCAATTCCGCAGGACACAGCTTTACCGGTGAAACCCCATACCTGCAGGTGGGCAAACTCAACGAGGGTCCCAAGGTGGCGGCGCTGGTACATACGGATATCGACTTTGAACCCAATTACCGCATCCTTAACGCCACCCTCAATCTCTGCTATCATGTCAACAATCCCAACATGGGGCTGAAAGCCATCCGGGTGACCAGCAACTGGAAGATGGACAATTCCATCATCTACTCCGGCGGCATGCCCTCCTATGACCTCACCGTGCTGGACTATGTGGACACCACCGGCGCGGCTAATGGAAGCTGGGCTACCTTTGACATCACCAAAGCGGTGCAGATGTGGGCCAACGGCACGGCCAACTACGGCATTATGGTGTATACCAGCAACACATCCGGCCGGATGAGCTTTTATGACAGTGACCATACCGGCACCGCTTCCGACCCCAAATTTGTCATCACCTACCGCGATACGAAAGGGTTGGAACCCTATTGGGATTATACCACCGTCAGCGCCGGGGAAGCGGGAACAGCCTATGTCAATAACTACACCGGCAACCTGGTATTTGTTCATGGCGACGCCGCCACAGCAGGCGATCTGATGCCGGCGGGTATTGACCATGTGTACAACGGGTACATGGCCAACACCAAATACACGGATGTGAAGCCCGCCCTGGGACATGGGTGGAAACTGAGCGTGCAGCAAACGGTACGCGCCACCGACAAATCCTACCAGTTTGACAAAGCCACCCAGGCGCAGTATCCTTATGTCTATACCGACGGGGACGGCACCGAGCATTTCTTTTACAAAAAAACCAGCGGCGGCACCACCAAATACTACGACGAGGACGGCCTGGGCCTGGAACTGAAAAAGTTGTCTTCCGGCTACACCATTACCGACGATTCGGATACGGTGATGACGTTCAACGCCAAGGGGAATTTGTCGTCGGTGAAAAACGCCAACGGCGTGTCCATGACCATCGGGTACGAAAGCGACAACACCACTATTAAAACCGTTAAGGACGGCGCCGGTAAAGTCCTTACCGTCACCCCTAATCTGGATACCGGTTCCGGCTATATCCGCACCATCACCGACCCGGCGGGCCGCAAAACCACGTTCACCTTTGATACCGGCAAGCTGGTTCATATCATCTATCCCGACGGCACAGATAGCCGGTATACCTATGATTCCAAAGGCCATCTGCTGACCACTACCGATGCCAACGGCTATAAGCTGACCTTCACCTACAAAACCGTGGCGGGGGTACCGGTCCTTTCCAAAATTACCGAATCCACCACCACCGGCAAAACCGGGCAGACCATCCTGTTCGATTTTTCCGAGCAAAATGTCACCAAAATCACCACATCGGGAAAAGACAACACCATTTCCACCTCCGACGACCTGAAAACCACTTATCAGTTCGATACCTATGGCCGTACGGTGTCGGTGCAGGGGGCTATGGGCTCCAAAGCCGTCAATGCGGCCACTTATACCTACACGGCGGGGCAGCCTTCCAGCGATGCGTCCAACATTAAGCAGCTCAACCGCCTCACCGGCCAGTATGCGGCGGGTTTAAGCGGCGCCAATTTGGTGAAAGGGCACAGCCTGGAAAGCGCCTCCGGTTGGACCGGAGCGGCCTGGAACGCTTCCGGCGGCAACACCGTTTCGTGGAGCCATTCCTACGTCAGCGACCAGCGGTATGCCGGCGCCAAATCGCTGAAAATCAATGTTTCCAGCGTCAAAGGGGACGCGCGCGGCCGGGTGTATCAGGATGTTTCCAAATCCGTCGCCAAGCCGGGCAAAACCTATACCCTGTCCGCCTACGTCAAAACCAGCGGCGTACAGTCGCCGGACGCTGAATTTGGCGCCAGCCTGATCGTGGATTCCTTTAATTCCGACGGTAGCTACACCAAGTTTTATTCGGATTATCTCTATGGCACCACCGCCACTTCCATCAACAACGGCTGGCGGCGGCTGTCCGTTACCTTCACCGTGCCCTCCAATTCCGACAAGGTGCGGTTGAACCTGAATATCCGCGGCTGCACCGGTACCGCCTGGTTCGATGCGGTTCAGTTGGAGGAGGGCAGCGCCCCCACCCCGTATAATCTACTGGAGAACGCGGGGATGGAAACCTCCTCGTCGGGTGCACCTGCCAACTGGAGCAAAACCGCCATGGTATCCGGCGATACGCTGGATACCGGCACCAAGCACACGGGCAGCCGTGCGTTTAAGGTGACGGCCGGGGTGGACAGCGACAAGGAACTGGTGCAAACCGTTTCCCTGTCCGGCGCCAAGGAAACCGATACCTATATTGTCAGCGGCTGGGCCAAGGCCAACGCCCTGCCCAGCCCGGAGGACGACCGCAAATTCAAAATCTCGGTAGCGGTCACCTATAGCGACGGCACGGTTGTGTGGAAATCACCGGCCAATTTTAACCCGGCCGTTTCCTCCTGGCAATATGCCTCGTCCATCTTCAATCTCAGCGACGGCACATCGGCCAACAAAACGCCCACCAAAATCGGCGTGTATGTCCGGTACTGGAAACAGGCCAACAGCGGTTGGTTCGATGATATCCAGCTCACACGGGATGAAATTCCCAGCTATACCTACGACAAGGACGGCAACCTGACAACTGTGACGGCCAACGCCGAGCAGCAGTCCAACATGGAGTATCAAAACAACGACCTGACCAAATCGGTCGACTCCAAAGGGTATGCCTATTCCTATACCTACGACAGCAAGCACAACGTGACCAAAGCCGTGTCCCAAACCGGCGTATCCTCCAATTATACCTATAATTCCAAGGGACAGGCTACCCGGTTGGATGTAAAATCCGCTTCCGGCAGCATGGTCATGCGCAGCGAGGTCACCTACGACGGCGCGTTTGTGAGCAAAACCACCGACTCCCGCGGGAACACCGTCAACTATACCTACGATAAAAACAAGGGGCTGCTCAAGTCTGCGGCCGATGGGCAGTTGACGGTAAATTATACCTACAACGCGAACAATGATCTGCCCACCAAGGTTAGCTTTGCCGGGGAAAATACCACCCGGTCGGTATCCTATACCTACGATAAGCACCGGCTTAAGGGTATTACCCATAACGCCTTCAACTACGCCCTTACCTATGACGATTTCGGCAACCGTCTGACCACCAAAGCCGGCAATTACACCCTGTCCACCAATACCTACGAAAAGAACAACGGGGCATTGTCGCAGGTGTCTTACGGCAACGGAGCGCGGCTGAACTATACCTACGACAATTACGGGAACCTGGCCAGCGTGTCCCAAAACGGGGTAAAGCGTTTCCAGTGGACGGCGGACACCACCGGCCGCACAGTAGAACACGACGACCTGCTCAACAATATCCGGTACCGCTATATCTACGACATGAGCGGTCGCACGGTGCGGGTGGACGCCAGCCGTCTGCCGGCCACCACCAGCGACGATTTGAGCCTGTACAATGTCGAGTATAACTACGACCTCAACAACAACGTAACGCTGTTCCGGTTCCAGTCGAACGGGCGGGCGTTCAGCAGCAAGTATAGCTACGGCAAGGATAACCTGCCGTCTAAGTTCGATATGTATACGGATCGGACGACTAACTACGCCTACGACGGACTGAACCGGCTGTCGTCGGTGACGGTGGGGACCACCACGCCCATCAAGATGGCCTACACCTATCTGCTGTCGGAGCGCAACACATCGGGGCAGTCGCTCTACCGTACCAATCTGGTGCGCACGGAAGATATCGGCAGCAACCGCTACCGCTATACCTACGACGAGCGCAGCAACATCACAAAGATTGAACAGCAGATCAATGGCTCCTACGCCACGGTGGCAGAGTATACCTACGATGATTTCGGCCAGCTGCTGAGCGAAAGCCTGCCGCAGAAAAACCGGAAGGTAACGTATGCCTACAATGCGGGCGGGAACATCACCAAACGCACGGAAACGACCCTGTCCACCGGGGCCGTACTGGATACGATCAACTACAGCTACGGAGACAGCACCTGGAAGGATAAGCTGACGGCATACGACGGCAAGAGCATCACCTACGACGCGATCGGCAATCCGTTGAGCTACCGGAATGGTATAACTCTGACGTGGAAGAACGGCCGGGAACTGGCGACCCTGAAAAACGGGAGCCATACGGTGTCGTATCAGTATGATGCGGCGGGAATGCGGGTCAGCAAAACCGTGGATGGGGAAAAGCATACCTACCGGTATGTGGATGGCGCGCTGCAATACGAAAGCTTTGGCAGCCGAGAGCTGTATTACACCTACGATGCGTACGGCTCGCCGGCAACCATCCAGTATTACAACAACGGGACGTTAACGGGAACATATTACCTGGCGCATAACTTCCGCGGGGACGTAACGGATATCTACACGGGAGCGGGCGAACTGCGGGCGCATTATGAATACGATGCGTGGGGGAATCCGCTGAGCATCACCGACCAAAACGGGAACGATATCATCTCGACCACCCACATCGGACAGATGAATTCGCTGCGATACCGCGGGTATGTCTACGACCGCGAAAGCGGGTTGTACTATCTGCAAAGCCGTTACTATGACCCACTGGTGGGACGGTTTGTCAATGCGGACGTTTATGTCAGCACAGGCCAGGGCATTAACGCCCTGAATATGTACAACTATTGCCTGAACAATCCCGTTAATATGATTGATGTTGGGGGTCAGATACCGGCGTTTTTGGTGGCTATAGCGGGCGTTTTAGGCGGACCAGTAGGCGTGGCAGTTGCCTTGACCGGAGTAGCGGTAGCGGCAATAATAGCCGTCAATACGCCGTCTTTTCAAAAAGGCTTGGAGACACTTTGGACAAATACGGCGTCGGCGGTAACATCTTTTGCCGATTCGGTAGCTGCCACACAAGCTGCTACGCAGGCAAAAGCAGAGGCAAAAGTTAGCACAATAGATATCCCTAAAAATACACCATCTGATGTTTATTTCGGCGTATTACTTAATAGAAACGGTTTTCAGTTGTTAACAGGAGAAATGTCATATGGAGAAACATTAAGATGGTTGTCTAATATTGTGACGTATGGGACAATTTCTGACCCAGTAAAAACCAATTGGGGAATTTACTGTATTTCCCAACGTGCTGCTTGGAATATGGCCTTTACACTAAGCCTTTGCAGAACTCCGAATATATGTGAAATTCATGAAAGACAAGGATATTACTCAGCAATATATGAACACTACCATCCTTTATATAATGAATTATACGGTGTAAAATATAACCATTTTCATATTTGGTTTGGGCTGCCTAAGTCTTGAAAAGAAGGGGGGAAGACACAGTGTATGAGTTTTGCAAATATAATGAAGAAAATATATGTGATATTAGCGGGATGGAATATTTTAGTCTTATGGAATTCTGTTTTCGACATAGTTGTTATTTAGCATTGTCGTTTTTACATGGATTTCGGCTTATGGAAAGGTTGGAGTGTTTGGAGCCGTATTTGTTTAAATCTTATGAAACAGATGATGAGCCGTGGTATGTTCGTGGACCAAGTGCTAAAATTAAAATTTATAGATGTACGGAGTGGTTTAAAGAAAAGTTTTTACGTCATGCCAACAGTCTGTTTTCATGGGATAGGGATAATAACAATCCAGAGGATTTAGCCTTTTTTCGAGAGGATGGTTCAGCTGTATTAGAGCTCTTGACACATGAAGGAATCGTAATGCTGTATAACCAGCCGGGAGAATATGTGCCAGATTTTGTAAAAGAAGATCCATGGGAATATAGGGATGACGAAATATACGTTCCGGTCGTATGGACCGCTAAGCGCATCTGTGATCAGCATATTCCCCGCGCCCAAAAGCAGAAATTGGCCAATATGCGTCGTATAAACAGCGGCCGAAAATCAAGTGGTTACAGAAAGAAAAAGTCCTATAAATAATATAGGAAATTATCACAAAAGAAGTGGAAGATATCTCCCGCTTCTTTTGTGATAACGGACGCGGGTATGTTTATGACCAGTACTATCTGCAAAGCCGCCACTATGACCCACGGGTGGGACGGTCTGTCAATGCGGACGTTTATGTTAGCACAGGCGGGCTATCCCTCAAAGAACTCTCCGGCTGCCTACTGGCATTATCATCCATTGGGACGAGAACTATATGGGGTGAAATACGAACATTTTCATATATGGTTTGGCGCAACAATATAGGGGGAATACAAAGTGGCTTATCAGTTACAACAAAACAGAATCTCAAAAGAGGATATGAAGGGAAAAATATATGGGGAACTTATTGATTTGTGCTTTAAATATAGCCAGTATTTTTCTTTGACTTTTTTACATATACGGCAAGGAATTAATTCTTGTACAAATTTAGATAAAGCTGAATTTTCTTTTTTTCTAACCAAAAATGAATTGTGGTATCCCTATGGCCAGGATGCTACGGTCAAGATTTATCATTGTACAGATGAAACAAAAGCGTTTTTGCTACAGCATGTCAACAACTTGTTTGCGTGGGAGGCATATGACAACCATAATCCGGAGGATTTGGTCTTTTTTCGTGAAGATGGAACGGGATTTTTTGAACTGATAACTCACGAAGGCACAGCGACAATTTATAATCGCAAGAATGAGGTGGTCCCTTCATTATTCCAGCAAGAACCATGGCGGTATTACGACTATGGCACAAATTATGTAGCAGCGGTTTGGACGGCAAAGTATATTCGGCCATGGCAAACGTTTGATTTGTCACCAAAGCAAAAGGAATATTTACGACTGGTTCGCCAAACCAATATCAACAAGAAGGGAAATCCTTATAAATGGACAGATATAGATAAAATATAAAACGGTGTAGAGTTGATAACTGTTACTCGGACTTGAGCCGTCATTCAGGAAGTGCATATTTTATGTTTATCCATGTAGCTAATGAAGATGTTTTTTTATCCGATACAGCTTTTTGCTGTCGCTTCTATATCACATTAAATGGAATAGATTTCCCCAGTTTCGATTGGGAGGATATGACTTCATTAGTACTGGAAATGTGGGGGGATAAATTATTGGGAAATATACCAAATGAACGGAGTGCCATGAAACTCTATTTTATGGATGGACCTTATTATTTAAACTGTAAGAGGTATGATAATTTAATAGATGTTCAGGGAATAGACGCACACAATGCTGTGAAAAAGAAAATAATATGTGCGCAAACATTTGAATATGCAGAATTCTTAAAAAATCTCAGCGTGGTTATTTCTCGAACACTTTATATTGCGCAGGAAAGAAAGTGGTTGGTTCCAAATACGAGAAAATTACAGAGCATAAAGGACGCTTTGGATGGCTATTGGAAAAAGTAGTAAGGTTAACTGGATAAAATGTCGTAAATATCTGAAACGGGGATGCTTTTTTATGCGGTTCATGCTATACTGAAAAGCAGTTTGGCAAACAACAATCATAAACAGAAAAGAGTGGTCAGGATGATAAGTGATGCGATGTTTTCCCACACGATGGCAGCAAAAGAATTCCCTTATCGTTTGTACAAGCCGGCGGGCTATGATGAGCAATCCGAGAACAAATGGCCGCTTGTCATTTTCCTACACGGAGCAGGAGAACGGGGATGCGACCTGCAGGGGGTGTCCCGCCACGGGCCGCTGCGGGAAGTGGAAAAGGGACGGGATTTTCCTTTTCTGATTGCAGCGCCGCAGCTTGACGGGCTGGATTACTGGGGCGGATATATTGAATCGCTCAATGCATGGCTGGACGGGCTGCTTGAGGCCTATCCCATTGATCCGGACCGGGTATATCTGACCGGTCTGAGTATGGGAGGGACCGGTACCTGGCTGTGGGCTATGGCATCGCCGGGCCGGTTCGCGGCCATTATGCCGATATGCGGCACCGGTATCTGCTGGTGTGCGGGGAATGTTACCAGGCTGCCCATATGGACTTTTCACGGCAGCGCAGATGAGACTATCCCGGTGGAAGAGAGCATTCACATGGTCAACCGGGTAAACGCTTCGGGCGGACATGCTCGCTTGACCATCTGCGAAGGCTATCACCACGATTGCTGGACGGATACATATGCCCGCCAGGATATTTATGAATGGCTGCTGAGTCACCGGAGAGGCGAAAAGCAGGCCAAAGACCGGGAGAAATCGCATGTCTGACTTTGGGGAATTCCAGATTCATATATGATTTGCGCCAAGTAGCCCCAGCCATGATTACCTTTGGCCGGAGTTACGACGGAGCCGCCTCAAAATGTATCTGCATACATTTTGAGGCGGCCCTTTTTGATTTTGGAAACCACCGGCTCTGCCGGTGGAGGTGCCCCGTAAAAAGCTTTAGCTTCAAGCATCGAGCGAAGCGAGCTGCTAACAGCAACCTTCTGAAAATAGGAAAACTTTCGTTAGGACAGCAAATCGCCCGTTTACGGGCTGCGGGGCAAGTGATGCAAGTGAAATAGATTTCGGTGCCTCTTAAGAGGCTTGCCGGTAATATGCCCTTTTAGGGCTTGTGCAAACCACCAGTTCAACTGGTGGTTTTGATTGCGGCCAGATCCTTCACGATCTCGGCCACATGGGAAAGCGCGCGGTCATCCAGCTTTTTAAGGTCCTTGATCACATCTTTCAGCCGGGCGGGATATGGGTTGCCCTCGTCAAAAAACTCCTGAGGGGTGACACCCAGATATTCGCAGATATAGAAAAATGCCTGCATGGAGGGAAGCGCCTTTTTATTTTCGATATTATTGATATAGTTATTCGCCTGCCCCAGGGATAACGACATATCACGGGCGGATACATTTTTCTGTTCTCTTAACTGGGCCAACCGTTCCGGAATAAAATTTTCATACATGCGTACCGCCCCCTTTTGATAGATTGTACAGGACAGTCCATCTATTTTCGAAAAATATAAAAGGGCGTTTTCGTTGACTTAATAGATTATATCTATTATAATGTCCAATATACAAAATTTTATGTTTTGAAACGGAGTATTTTTATGCTGACCTGCTGCGTAACCGGGCACCGGCAATTCCCGGCGCTTAGCCGGGAGACGCTTTGGGGCTGGCTGGAATCTGCCGTGCAACAGGCGATCGACGATGGATATGCCTGTTTCCTGTCCGGCTTTGCCGAAGGGGCAGACCAGATGTTTGCCCAAATCGTCTATGAAAAAAGCCGCCGGTATCCCATCCGGCTGGAAGCGGCCCTTCCCTGCCGGGACCGCTATCGCCAACTGACGCATTCCCCCGCCGCCTGCGCCCTGCTGAGGGTCTGTGCTGCCGTCCACATGGTAAGCGAAGATTATGCTCCCGGTGTTTATCACAAGCGCAACCGCTTTATGGTGGAGCATTCCAGCCGTGTGATCGCGGCATACGACGGGCGCAAAACCGGCGGTACGGCCTACACCGTGAATTACGCCCGGCGGCTTGGACGGCAGCTGGTTCTTCTGCCCATTGCCGGTCAATTTATGTGACGGCCTATATGGTTTAAGAGACAAACTCGCTTTATGGCAAGTTTGTCTCTTCTTTTATAAATCCATATGGAATCTCTTACACGCCTACAGCAGCGTGACCATGCCGTTTGATCTGCACCGCCCACAGGTGCTTTTCATATAATAATCGTGAAGGGAGGAAAACCTCAATGAAGCGAAACAGCCATTGTTTTTATATGCCCATGAACGATTATGGCCCCGATCCTTTTGTTGCGAATATAGACAAGGTTACCCGGCAGAATGCGAATTACCGCGCAGCATTGTGGACCGGTCACCATTTACAGCTTACCTTGATGAACATACCGGTTGGAGGTGAAATCGGGCTGGAAGTCCATCCGGATACCGATCAATTTTTATACATCGAAAGTGGCAACGGCATGACCATGATGGGCCCTGCTGAAGACCGGCTGAATTATCAGCGCCCGGTTTTGGATGGATATGCTGTTTTTGTCCCCGCAGGAACATGGCACAATATTATAAACACCGGAACCTGTTCGCTGAAAATTTATACCATATATGCCCCTCCGCATCATCCGCATGGAACCATTCAGGAGACAAAGGACATTGCCGACATGGAGGAGCACCAATAAAGCCAATCCTCTGTACACGCAAAAACAGCCGTCCCGGCCGGGACGGCTGTTTTTTAATATCGGGTTGGCTGAATCAGCTGAACTTGATGGTGAGGATCTTCTTACCGGTGATGGTGAACGGCACATATCCGTCCGCATCCATGGTCAGATCGTCCACATGTTTCTCTTCGAGAGACACCAGCTCCACCTTGTTCCAAGCCTTGCCGGAATAGGGGGGCAGCTCGAATTCGGCTTTCTGGCGCTCCACCGGAGACTGCACCTTTTCGATGGGCGCGATGCCACCGTTGAGGCGGATGGTGGTTTCCACCGGGTTATCCGACGGGTTGAACAGACGCACCACATAGCCGTCGCCATCCTCGGCGCGTTTGACAGCGCTGACGTTCAGGCGCTCGGTGCCCAGCTCCAGGAAGGAGTGGACTTCGGCGTTCTTGCCATGGGCGGTCGGGGCAACCTGGCACATCAGGAAGTCCAGATTGAACTGCTCGGAAGCGCCCCACACATTGCCCTGCTCCCAATCGCCGGCGTGCGGCATAAAGGCATAGTGGAATTCGTTCTTACCGATGCACTGAGAACCTTTTTCCCAGCTGTAGTCCTGCATATCGGAGGTGACGCAGATGCGCAGCGGGAAGCAGCGCAGCAGGGACAGATAAACCGTACCGGCCTCGTCATCCGCCACTTCGTAGGCTTTCAGGCCTTCGTTGAGCATAGCCACACCGTAGGTACCGTCGGTCACGTCCACAAAGGAGTTCATCGGGTGCTCGGTCATGGGGATCTCATCATACAGCGAGTAGTCCAGCTTGGCAACCTGACGTTTGAGCACATCGTACTGGCCCTGCGCATAGGAATACTCGGATTTGATGTTGGTCGGGAAACCAACCTGCAGGTAGTGGTCCTCGGAATGATTGTCCACCGTGGTCTGCACATCCACCCAGCGGCAGCCCTTCTTCAGGGAGACAATGCTTTCGATGGTGCAGGGATTGAGGTGCGGCGAACGGGTCTTTTCGTCCATGGACCGCTTCTCAGGCAGCGCCCAGTCGATCACCACGCGGAAGGAGGTCTCCAGCTCGCCGTCGTGAATCAGGGTGATCTTGGCGCTCTGGTTCAGGGTGGTAAAGGTTTCGTCGTTCTCCGGCAGGATATGCTGCCACGGATCGCCGATCTCACCGGTGTCCTTGAAGAAGTTCAGACCGGAATAGGTCTTGTCGTTCTCTTTATCGTACACATTGAAGGTACCGTTGGAATTGAAGCTGACACGGAGATACTCGTTCTCCATGGTCTGCGGAGCACGCAGCATGGTCACCGGCGTGGTCGCACGGACATAGCCCAGAGGCTGCACCTTCATGGTCTTGTAGCCCATCGCGGGAACATCCTTCACTTCGAGCTGGATGGTGTATTCCTGCGTGTGCAGCACGTTGGCGGTATCGTTGGGGTTCTGGATGATCTGAGCGTTGTTCTTGTTGGTTTTCAGGATCTGATATTTTACCTTGCTGCCGTCGGTGTCCAGGATCTGGAAGTTCTGCGCATTCCAGTCCGCCGGGATCTGCAGCACAACCTTTACGACCTCGGAACGTTTGAAGGGAGCGGGGTTGAACACCACCAGCGCCGCATCGTCACGGCTCCAGGCGCGCAGGTCGATGTCGCCGGCCACATCCATGAACGCGCGCTCCAGCACGCAGGCGCTCATTTCACGGGACTGACGATACCGGTAGATAACGTCCTCATACACTACGTCGCGGCCGCAGGCGCCGATGCTGTCGTGCCCGTGGTTCTGCAGCAGGTAGTTGTAGGACAGGTCGATCTGATTCTGCGGATAGGGGGCGCCGCACAGAGAAGCGAACACCGCCATGGGCTCCGCATAGTTCTCCAGCTGGCGCTCGGTGTTGAAGTTGGCCTGTTTGACATAGGTACGGGCGGAGATGATCCAGCCCATCATGCCGGAAACGGAACCCTTGGTGAAGGGGGCGCGCATCTCGCCTTTGAGCACACGGGTGTTGGGGTCGAACTCGTCGATGATCCCCTGCTCCATTTCCTTAAGGGTGCTGTGGAAAACGTCCGCATTGGGCAGAGCCTCGTCCAGATCCTGAATCATCTGCACCTCGCGGATGTCCGGGCAGGAGGAGTCATGGCCATCAGACCAGAAGCGGTGGGAGGTCGTCCAGTCGTCATCCTGCTCGCGGATGGCCTGCTCGCCGCGCTCTTTGATATGTTCTTTGTGATACTCAAAATAAGGATGGGTATACTGATAGTCCAGTTCGTTGTAGTTCTCGTCAACGAATTTGAAGATACCGTTGTTGTCGTTCCAATGGAAGTCGCGGATACCTTCGTTGGGCAGGTTGTAATACACCGGGCGCTGCACGATGTACCAGATGTTATAGCGCGGGCGCTTGCCGAGGCGGGAAGCATAGATGCGGGTGCCGTCCGGGCTTTCCCAGAAGAACTCGGAAGTGGGCGCTTCGTACTCGTTCAGGCCGCGATAGAAAGAGGCAAAATGGATGTCGAAACCAGCATAGATCTGAGGCAGCTGCGAAATCTGGCCCCAGCCAAAGGGAGAATAACCGGTCTTGCTGACGCCGCCCATTTCCTTGGCGATCTTGTGACCCAGCAACAGGTTACGAACCAGAGATTCGCCGCCGACGGTGAATTCATCCGGCAGGCAGAACCAGGGGCCGATACCGATGCGGCCTTCGGAAACGAGCTTCTTGAACTTTTCCTTCTTCTCCGGATAGATCTCCAGATAATCCTGCACAGGCATGGTCTGGGAATCCAGATGGAAGTGACGGTATTTCGGTTCTTTCTCCAGAATATCCATCAGCATATCCAGCATGTAGCCCAGCATATACTGCGTCCGTCTGGCAGAGAACCGCCACTCACGGTCCCAGTGGGTGTTGGAGATAAAATGGCATTGAATCTTCTTGTTCTCGTCCACTCTGTTCAGCTCCTTATCCTTTGATGATTTTCATGATCTCCGCGAAGTTGTCGCAGAAATGGTTACACAACGGCTTGGTGCCGCTTTCGATGATGTTGCCGCCGGCAATACCAATGGTGGTGTAGCCAGCCAGACGGACCGAGCAGACGCCCGCGCCGCTGTCTTCAATGCCGATCACGCGGTTGCGCTCGGCAAAGGGCATGCCCAGACCAACCACGCAGGTCTCGGAATACAGCCACGGATGGGGCTTGGGAGCCAGCTCGCCCAGCGTACCCACGCTGCCTTTGCGCAGCGGGAAGCCCGCGGAAATGATGGCATCGTAGAAATCGGTGGGTTCGCCCATGCCCAGCGTCTGGAACGCGGATTTGATCTCCGGATACGCTTTTTCATACAGGCCGGAGGTGACCAGGCCGATTTTTACGCCCATGTCTTTGAGTTCCAGCAGGAAATCCTTCACGCCCACGGTGGGGGTAAAAGCACCCTCTTTACCGCGGCCGGCCATGATTTCCTCCATCTCGCGATGGGTATGTTCAAAATAGAAATCCCGTGCGCGGTCCAGCGATTCGCCCGGGCAATATTTATCGATGCAATACTGCAGGTGCTCCGATACGCTGTGTCCGGACACAAAGGGCATATCGGCCTCTTCCAGTTCAAACTTCGGGTTGCCCAGCAGGCTGGCCACGCTCATCTGGATGATCCAGATCCAGAATTCTTCGCTGCGCACGGTGGTACCGTCCAGGTCCATCAGCACTGCCTTGATGGGATACTCGGGGTTGACCGGGTACACCGGATAATAAGCCGGATACGCGATCGCCGACTTTACGCAAGCCAGCGTGCGGTCGCCGAAGGAGACGAACTCCACCTTGCTGTCGCCAGTCTCCACAATATCCACCACGCCGTCTTTACCTGCGTGGAACCGGCCGTCTTCCGTCGCCTCAAGCGCGCGGAAGCCGCTGCTGCTGTCGATGTCGCCCAAATCCGGGATATGAATGGTCTTGGTAATGTCCATAAATCACGCATCCTATTCTTTTTATGTAATTGACTGGCCCATTATAGCACCCTCACTGTAGAAATGTCAAGAATTTCCCGGTTTTTTCTTGTGGAATTTTGCCAGTCGGTTTTGCCACAATTCGGCGGCTATCCACGGCCCCCTGGTTATAGAAAACAGGGCTTGTCCCTTTGCCTGCCGGGCCGAGAACCGGCTACTGGCGCGCTGTGGCAGGAGCACCTTTTTTATAACTGACAACGCAATTAAATTGTGCAAAATTTCCGGTGCGCTCTTTATGTCTGTAATTTTCAATTTAATTTTGCCACAAATCCAGCCGCGCTGATGGAGCGGCGTTTTGTTTTTAAAAGATTACGATTATTTTTATTTGGAGCCAATGAATATTTCAGGATCGCCGTCTTCGGGAAAAATCATTCCTCAAAAGATCAAAAAAAGAGAAACTGCCCCGATAACTATGGCTGCAATAAAAAATTCAAATACGTTCGCTTCAACAAAGTGGGGGATATGCTTTCTCTTTATCAGAGCAACCACAAGAAATGTTAAAATACATACGCTGATAATCAAAAGCCCTATTCCGAATACAGTCTGTAATTTGTAGGGCATGATTTGATTATTTTCTATAACACTAATCTGAACAACAAAAAAGGCCACTATGACAAATCCGCAGGTTGCTTTAGCTCCCGAATTTTTATCGGTTTTCATTAATTTGTCTTTTGCAATATGCGCAAAACCGCCCGGAACAGGGAACCCTGTTCCGGGCGGCTGTATTTTGGCTAATGCCAGCTTTTACGGAAGTTTTACCGTCCATTTCACTTATGGGAAAATAAGACTTACTGACTCACTTATAAAAGGCTCATTCTCCCAAGTTCGTCGGGCGGTCGGACATGATGACGATGTCTTTCACCGTCATCTTGACGCCGGTATCCTTATTCCAGTTGATATCTGCATCCGGGCTGGTGGTATAGTTGTGGGTGTCGTTGTAAATGAACATCTCAAACTGGGTCAGCTTACCGTCTTCCAACACGTTAGCCGGCAGTTCCTGGGTGACGGTCAGCCATGTGCCGGGTTCAGTGTATGCTGTCATCACGCTGTCCTTGCTGCAGTCCATGGTCGCAATATCAATGGCGTTATTGTTTCCATCCGGCGTATCGGTCCAGACGCGGGCCTTGCCGTTAACAATGTATTTGAGCCAATCATTATTGCTGGGAACCTGCTCATGAGTGGATTCCAGCTTAATTTGGTACTGCACGGTGACCGTGTAATCCTTTTCGGCTGTGAGGTCCACGCTGCCGCCCGGGGCAGAAGCGACTACCGCCAGATAGTGGTTTTCCACTTCTTTTTCGCCCTCTTGCAGGGTCGCGATCACATAAGGCGTAACCTTGATCAGCTGAAGGACGCTGTCGACATTTTCCAGTGCCGCCAAAGCGCGGTTGACTTCGAGCTGGGTGGCATCCGCCTTATCCAGAACGGCCTGTGCCGCAGCAATACGGGCCTTATATTCGGTCACAGACGCTTCGGTATACCGGTCCAGATCGGTGACCTGATTGTCAATAGCCGTCTGAAGGGCGGTCTTGTTCACGGTAATGGCAACGCCGAGAGCTTCGCGGGCTGCCGTCAGAGCCTCATTCGCATTCATGATGCGCAGGACATTTTCGCCCAGAATGGCCTCTTGGGCCTCCGCATAAGCCTCCTGATAGGCCTGGACTTTCGCCGCATCGGTGCAATCCTCAACGGCTACGTTTTCGTCCAGCATAGCCTGCAGGATCTCGCGTTCCTCTTCGAGAGTGGTATCAACCACACGGACATTTTCAAGTTTCGCCGAAACAGAGAGACCGGCGTTAGTATAGGTCTTGTTGGTGGTGAGGATCATGAAGAAACGGTCGATCTCAGACCAGTCGATGCTGCCGCGAGAGGTATTGTTGGTACCATCCGGCTTGTGGTTGCGGTCCACCAGCGGCAGGGCGCCGGTTTCTTCGTCCATCAGGGGGATGACCACTTCAGTGGTACCCCAATCGCTGATATAATCCTTAATGGCCCAAGCGTAGTTATGCTCATTGTTCTGTGCCATGGTTCCGCCGCCCTCGATCAGATCCGGGTCGGTAGCTTTGTTGGCTTCATCGGTGGAGCGGAGTTTGATCCAGCTGCCGCCCGCCAAAACGCTGCTGAAGGGAACGTTCCAATCGGAGGGGGTAAGGGTCACGGTGAAGCGCAGTTCCAACTTTTCGGGCTTGTGGGTGGTGAAGTCGACGGTGACGTCTTTATTTTCGGCGTCTTTTGCCTTTTTCCAATCCACGTAAATGTTTTTATCGTTGTTCAGAGAATAGGTGGTGTTGGCATCGGGGAAGTTGGCCACCAGATAGGTACGGTCGACCAATTTCTCTTTTACCGCCATCAAATCCTCATAGGCTTGATCGATTTCTTCCTGTGTGGCGTTCTCTTTAAAGAAGACTTCTCTGGCCAATTCCAGCTGGGCATAATAAGCTTCCAGAGTTGCCGGGTCAAAGTCATCGCCGGTCAGTTTGACACGGATGGCTTCCTCCAGCTGATTGCGGTCGACCGCATCCGTCACCCAGAACTGCGCGGTGGCGGTTTCGGTAGCGCCATTGTAGGAAGCGGTAACCTTCACGGTCACGCGGCCTTCCCCGTTTACCTTCAGGACATTATCCTGAATTGTCGCAAAAGCTTCGTCCTCTGTCGCGGAGGAGAAAGAGGTGATTTTCTGTGTGGCATATTGCAGGATCATCAGCGCATCTGTGGAAGAAACGCCTGTTTCACCATCCACATCAGCTGCTGCCTCCTGCGCTGCTGTCAGAGAAATTTTCTCTGTAGCTGCCTGCAACGCCATCAAAGCATCCTCGGCTGTAACAGATCCATCGTTGTTTACATCACCCGGGGTCTGCTTACCGCCGGATGTCTGAAGAATGGTATACGTATAGGTGACTTGTGCATTCTGATGCTCATCCTGCTCACAGGTGGTCACAGTAGCCTGCGCATCCAGGGTGTAATTCGCAGCCTGCCCTGTGGTAAGTTTGGCGCCGTCAAAGGTGATAGCGGTGATATCGCACGCATCCACAAAGTTGACGGTGTACACCACACTCTGGCTGTCCTTGGTCAGGGTAACGGTGGTTTGCCCCGGAACTGCCTGCGCGGCCTTTACGTCCACATCCACACCGCTTTCCGCAGTGGCAGCAACAGTGGGCACCTGGCCGTCGGCCACGGACACATTGTAGGTAAGGGTCTCGGCATCGAAGTTTTCCACCGACTGGCCGTCCACCGTCAGAGTGGTGGCCTTGACGCCGGATTTGACCGCCACAGGATAGCTGGAGGTCACTTTGCTGCCGTTATACTCAGCCGTTACGGTGATGGTGGCAACACCCGCGCCGACACCGGTCACTTTACCGGCGTTGTCAACGGTAGCCACACTGGTGTTATCGCTTTCATAGGAAATGGTCAAATCCTCAGCATCCAGATCCATGAAGGAATCATCCTTCTTGGTGAGGGTGAGTTCGGTGGTGATAGCCGCATCCGCATCCGCCATGTCAATGCTGACACCGCTGGGGGTCGCGGTGAGAACATTCAGCTCATCCGCCAGTGCACCCGACACGGTCACATTTTTGGTCAGTTTGTTGGCTTCTTCTTCATCACTGGAAGCGGCTGCCACGATGGTATACGTACCGGTGGGCACCACGTTTTTCTCGGCTTCTTCATCCCAGAAATAGCAATCGGACAGATCGAGGTCGATGGAGACGGTCTTCTTCTCCTTCGCCTCCAGATCCACTTTGGCAAAGCCCTTGATCTGTTTGGCAGGCAGACCATTTGCCTCAGCGTCCGGATACACAACATACAACTGCACCACTTCGGAGCCAGCTCTGTCGCCGGTGTTCTCCACGTCCACCGTCACGGTCAGGGTATCGTTGGCATCCGCCGCATCCTTGCTGACCGTCATATTGCTGTATTGGTAGGTGGTGTAGCTCAAGCCATAACCAAAGGGATAAGAAACATCGCCGGTGAAATACTGATAGGTAAAGCCGCCGTTGGTGTAGGGTTCTTCCTCATCACCATAGGCTTCACTCAGACCATACTGGCGGATACCCGGGACCTGGTCCTCATCGGCATACCAAGTAAAGGTGAGCTTACCGGAGGGGTTGACATCGCCAAACAGCTGATTGGCAACCCCCACACCCTGCGCCTGGCCGTTCTGGCAGCTCCACAGGATGGCGTCCACATCGTTCTGGAAGGTGCCGAGTTCCACCAGATTGGAGGTCTGCAGATACAGCACGGTGTTCTCGTTGAGTTTGCCAACATTGCTGATCATCTGGTTCTGGTTGCGGGTAAGCACCATGGCCTCACGGTCGTGGCCTTCAGAAGAATCGTCATGGGTATCGCTACCCATCACAATGACAACGTCCGCCGCCTCGATGAGCGCGGTATCTTCTTCGCTGAAGTTGCCCTGCTCGTCAAACTTCGTGACTTTGTCGAGCTGGACTTCTTTATTGTGGGTGAACAGATAATCGCTGATGCCATCGTAGACCGAAATGAGGTTTTTCTCCTGCGGATGGCCGGAATAGTTACCCAGTTCGCAGACATCCACCAAGTCGCCGACAACAACGATTTTGGTCAGATCATTCACATTCAACGGCAGGATATTGCCTTCGTTTTTCAGCAGAACGCCCGACTCGTTGGCGGCTTTTTCTGCCAGAGCGCGGTGCTCGTCGGTTTCCACGATATTGTCGAAGCTGTAAGCATCGCTGCGGTAGGTCACCATTTCGTCCGGATCAAACTCGCCGAGTTTGAAGCGGAGGAGCAGGTTGTTGTAAACATTCTTTTCGATCTGGCCTTCGGTGATGAGACCCTGGTCATAAGCTTTTTTAGCGTTGGCCGGGTAAACCTCGCCGCAGTCCATATCGCAGCCGGCCATCAGGGCGATGGCCACCGAGCCGGGGGTGGTCACCGAGCCGTCCTCGTTCAGGTAGTCATCGGTGATCGGCTGTCCCTGGATGGTGGTGATACCGGCAGAACTCGGATTCCACTTGTGCTGGTCGGCGATGTTGCCGATAGCGCCGCAGTCGGAAACCACCGAGCCGGTGAAGCCATAGGTTTCACGCAACAGGGTGGTGAGCAGGAATTCGTTGGCCGAGCTGGGCACCCCGTTGACCGCGTTGTAGGCGCTCATAACGGTGGAAACATCGCTGTTGTCCACCACATAGCGGAACACGCGGGTGTAATAGTCGCGGATGTCCTTCTCGCTCGCGTCGGAGGAAGTGGAGCCGCGGTCATTTTCATGGTTGTTCAGAGCATAGTGCTTCATGGTGGAGGCGGTTTTCAGATAGCCGCCGTTTTCCTCCGGATCGCCCTGCATGCCGTTGACAAACGCGCTGGCCAGGATACCGGAAACATAGGCATCTTCACCATAGCCTTCGGAGGTGCGGCCCCAGATGGGGGAACGCATCAGGTTGATGGTGGGGCACCAATAGGTGAGGCCACGGCCACGGCCGCCCTCTTCCAGGGGCTGGTTGTGTCCGCGGGCTTCATCGGCGATGGCGCTGGCCACTTCTTTAATCAGCTCCACGTCCCAGGTCTGAGCCAGGCTGAAGGGCTGGGGGAAGGATGTGCCTTCACCGGTGCCGTTCTGGATGCCGTGGAGGGCTTCGTTCCAGTAATCATACTTGGCGACGCCCAGACGCGGAATAGCCGCTGTGTTACGGCCCAACTGGGACACTTTTTCCTCCAACGTCATACGGGAAACAAGGTCCGCCGTACGCTCTTCGAAGGACAGGCTGGTATCCATAAACGGATACTGCGGCACCACTTCGGCCTGTTCCGCCTTAGCAGGGGTGAACACGCTAAGGCTGGTGACCGTGAGCACTGCTGCAGCCGCCATGGAAAGAACCCGTTTGGCATACTGTTTTGCTCTCATACAATCATTCTCCTTTTCCATCGAACCCATAATGGGACGCACTTGTCCCAACAAACAAATACATTGTAGCAAAACCGCCGTCCCGTTTCAAGGAAATTCATTCGTCAAATCTTCTAAAGATTTTTCTTTTTATCTGTTCACATCTCCTTATTTAGGATTTTTTGTGGTAATTTTTGCACATTTTACACTCCTTTGGAGAAAAAGAGGGCGCGTTAAGAACAAACGTTCTTAACGCGCCCATTGATTGCCACGTCTCTACCCTATTGTTTTGCCCTTCCGATCAATCGGTGGCCGGACCCCTGCGGATAACGTCCACTCCCATATAGGGGCGCAACACTTGAGGGACTGTCACCGATCCATCTGCATTTTGATAGTTTTCCAGAATGGCTGCGACGGTTCTCCCCACGGCTACGCCGGAGCCGTTGAGGGTGTGTACCAGACGGGCCTTGTCCTTGGGGCCGTTTTTGAAACGGATAGCGGCACGGCGGGCCTGGTAGTCCTCAAAGTTGGAACAACTGGATATTTCCACATACCGGCCATAGGAGGGCATCCACACCTCAATATCGTAGGTTTTGGCGCTGGAAAAGCCCAAGTCGCCGGTGGAAAGGGTGACGACGCGGTAGGGGAGGCCCAGCAGCTGCAGAACCTTTTCGGCGTCGTTGGTGAGCTTTTCCAGCTCTTCATAGCTTTTCTCCGGCTCGACAAATTTGACCAGCTCCACTTTATTGAATTGGTGCTGGCGGATCAGCCCCCGGGTATCCCGGCCGGCCGACCCGGCCTCGGCGCGGAAGCAGGCGGAATAAGCGCAATACTTGATGGGGAGGCGGCTGCCGTCGAGAATCTCATCCCGGTGCATATTGGTGACCGGGACCTCGGCGGTGGGAATGAGGAAATAATCTTCATTGGCCAATTTAAAGGCGTCTTCTTCAAATTTCGGAAGCTGGCCCGTACCGGTCATGGACGCGCGGTTGACCATATAGGGCGGGAAAATCTCGGTGTAGCCATTTTCAATGTGGGTGTTGAGGAAAAAGTTGATGATGGAGCGCTCCAGACGGGCACCCAGCCCTTTATAAAAATGGAAGCGTGCGCCGGTGACCTTGGCGGCCGTTTCCGGGTCGAGAATATCCAGACGGGCGCCCAGATCCCAGTGGGCCTGCGGCTCAAAATCAAACTGGGTGGGCTCGCCCCAATGGCGCATATCCTGATTTTCCTTATCGTCCTTCCCGTAGGGGACGCTTTCATGCGGGATATTGGGGATGGACAGCAGGATATTGCGCTGCTCTGTCTCCAGGGCTGCAATTTTTGCGTCCAGCTCCTTTACCTCGTCCGACAGCTTTTTCATGTTTTCCATGATGGCTGTGATATCCCCGCCTTCCTTTTTGATACGGGGAATATCCTTGCTTGTCTGGTTCTGCTGCGCCTTGAGCGCATCCGCCCGGCCGCTCAGCTCCCGCCGCTGCGCGTCGATGGCCAGCACCCGGTCCACTTCGGCATCCATATCCTTATTCCGGCTGCGCATGGCCTCTTTCACCCGATCGGGTTCGGTTCTGATGACTTTAATGTCCAGCATAACGGTCTTCCTTTCTCTTCTTCTGCTTTTTCTTGTTTTCTATTATAACATATTATAATAAGCCCCTACTTCATCAGGATTCGCGGGGGATATACAGGCGGTTGGCCAGTTCCTTAAGATCGTCCTGGCTATAAAATTCCAATTGCAGGGTTCCTGCCCCTTTCGCTCCCCGCTGCACCTTTACCTTACGGCCCAAATACTCGGTCAGAGCCAGTTCCACTTCGCTGTAAAAGCTCTCGCCCGCCAGTCTCATTTGTTTTGTTTCACGTGAAACACCCCGCCGGCCGGTTTCCTTGGCTCTCTTTTCCAGCTCGCGCACCGACAAATTTTCTTCCACCGCTTTTATGGCCATCGCCTCCTGCAGCTCGGACGTGGGAAACGCCAGCAGAGCGCGGGCATGTCCGGCGGAAAGCTGCCCGGACAACACCATATCGGCTACCTTTTCCGGCAGATGCAGCAGCCGCAACGCATTTGCTACAGCCGGACGGGATTTGTTCACGACACGGGCGGTTTCCTCCTGTGTCATTCCATAGTTTTCCATCAAAGCCTGGTATCCGCGCGCTTCCTCCATGGGATTGAGATCCTCCCGCTGGAGATTTTCGATCATGGCCAGCTCGGCGGCTTCCTGATCCCCCATTTCACGGATCACCACCGGCACTTCCGTCAGTCCGGCCGCACGGGCGGCGCGCCAGCGCCGTTCCCCAGCGACCAGCTGATAGCCGCCGACCGCCATAGGCCGTACCAGAAGCGGCTGCAGCACGCCGTGCTGGGCAATGGAGTCCGTCAACTCTGCCAACGCCTGCTCGTCAAACTGCTTGCGGGGCTGATCCCGGTTCGGCTCGATTTCCGACAGCCGCACCGTAATGATTTGCCCTTCGTCAGCCGTGTTTTCCTTAAACAGAGCCTCCAGCCCTTTGCCGAGGCCCCCCTTTGGAGACGCCATAGATTATTTCCCTCCCTGCTTTTTCTTGAGAATTTCCTCCGTCAGCTTGCGGTAGGCTTTTGCCCCTTTGGAGGAATGATCATAATAATTGATAGGCTGTCCGTAGCTGGGTGCTTCCGACAGCCGGACCGTGCGGGGGATAACGGTGGAAAACACCTTGCGGGGATAGAATTTTTCCACCTCCTGCATCACCTGCCGGGTCAGATTCAGCCTTTTATCGTACATGGTCATGACCACGCCTTCCAATTCCAGGGGTGGGTTATACAGGCGTTTCACCTGGCGCACCGTGGTCATAAGCTGTGACAATCCTTCGAGCGCGTAATATTCGCACTGAATGGGAACCAGAAGCGTATCCGCCGCGCACAGGGCGTTGAGGGTAAGCAGCCCAAGAGAAGGGGGACAGTCGATGAGCAGATAATCGTATTGGTCGCGCAGGGATGCCAGCGCCGCTTTGAGCCGCCCTTCCCGGCGGGTCATCTCCACCAGTTCCACCTCCGCCCCCGCCAGTGCAATGCCGGACGGCATCAGGTCCACCCCTTTAAAATCGGTTTTCAGCACGATCTCCTCCGGTTTTGCCGAGCCGATCAGCACGTCATAGGTGGTTTTTTCCGTTTCCCGCTTGTCGATCCCCAAACCGCTTGTGGCGTTGGCTTGAGGATCGATATCCACCAACAGGGTCTTTTTCCCTTTTTCGCCCAATGTGGCGGTGAGGTTTACGGTGGTGGTGGTTTTCCCTACGCCGCCCTTCTGGTTGACAACGGCGATGATTTTCCCCATGCTTTTCCGTCCTTCCCTTTGATATATGGCCTATTATAGCACAGCCTTACCGGATAGAAAAGAGGGATTTTGGATTGTTTCATGTGAAACAATCCAAAATCCCTGAAACACTCCATAAAAACCGTATCGCCACAAAGGGAGAAATCACCCCTGCGCAATGGAGACCAAGCTGTTGAGCACCGCCCAATTCTGGGGGAAAGGACGCATCAGATTCCAATAGGATACACCAAGCAAGCCCTTTCCCATGGCCACCCGCAGTTTTGCGGCAATACTGCGCGCATCTTCAAACCAAACGACATGTTCCCGTCCATCCTGCCCCCGGTAATAAAAATGCGGGCTCTGCGCCGGAACATCGAACAGGATATCGCTTCTCTCCCGCTGTGCGATTTGCACCGCCTGCAGGTTGCCTACCGTTTCGGCTGCGGTTTTTCCCCGCTCATAGGGCAGAGGCCAATCGTATCCGTAATTGGGAATCCCCATCTGAATTTTTTCACGGGGAATTTCCGTCAGGGCGTAATCCAGCACCTGTTCCACATTGTTAAGGGGCGCTACCGCCATGGGCGGACCATAGGTGTATCCCCATTCATAAGTCATGACCAACACACGGTTGGCCACTTCTCCAATACGCCGATAGTCATGTGCCTCATATAATAACCCCGGTTGATCGGCCGATGTTTTGGGGGCAAGGTCCACTGTGGTGAAAAAGCCTTCCTCATTCAATCGGCGGGTGGTTTCCTCGATAAAGGCCAAATAATTTCCCCGCAAAGCCGGTTCCACAAATTCAAAGTCGATGTCCAGGCCGACATATCCTTTTTCTTTCATTTTAGCCACTATTTGTTCGATCAATCGCGCCTGCACATCGGGGCTGGACAGTATCTGCGTGGCCCGCTCGGTGCTGAAGGTGCCGCTTTCGGTTATGGTGGAGAGCAGCATGACCGGCTTTACCCCAAACTGACGGGCATATTCGATGAGCGCGGCATCGTCCACCGGTATCAGATCCCCCTGTGCCGTAAACCCGTATCCGAAAATCGTCAGATAGGTCAAATAGGGCAGGGCCTGGAACAGGACGTTCCGGTTTATAAAGGGATAGGCATAACCGGTAACGGTCAGGGTCCCTTCCGGCGCTCCTTCAAAGGTAATGGCGAGGGTTTCCCCCGCGTAGAGCTGCCCCCCCGCCAGGGAAGGGTTGTTGCGGATCAACTGAATGGGTGTGATCCCTGTCTGCTGTGCGATGGACTCTATGGTATCCTCGGTCTGTACCGTATAGGTTTGCACCGGCTTTTGGATGACCAATGCCTGTCCTTCCACAAGCCCTTCCGGATTGACAATGCCGTTGTCGGACAGAATGCGCTGTACCGAAACGTCATAAATAGCGGCGATCTGTCGGAGCGTTTGTCCCGCTTTGACCACGTGGATGACCAATCCCTCCACCCCCGTTTTCGTCTTATCCGTACAGCATATGCGCAAGTGCAGCCGGTCAGACCAGCCGGAGAAAAGATGCATAGAAAAGGGGGAGCGGTCAGAACCGCCTTAAGAGGGGGCGCGGTCTATCAGACCATGGAAAAAGCCACGCGAAACCGCGTGGCTCAGCGTGTCGAAAAACTCGACACGCTGCTGGACGAGGGACTCCGAATCGCTTCGCCTCACAAGATTCGGCTCGCTCTCTGTGTCCCCCGCCAGTACCACCCCCTGTCTTAAAAACCGGCCTAAACGAAGCGTTTAGGCCGGTTTTCGCTGATAAAGTGTTTTTCCAGGGCACATGTCCCTGGAAAAACGATTTTGTATTTTTCTTTAACATGTGCTCATTTTCTACTTTTTCGACAGTCTCAGTCACGCGAAACCGCGTGGCTACTGGTTTTATTGATGCGCCGCAAACCCGAGGCCCCGCACCTCGTCGGCCGCCGCAATAATGATGAATGCCTGGGGGTCCAGCTGGGACACCAGGGTGCGCAGGGGATACACCTCCGACCGGCTGACGGCGCACAGCAACACCTGCCGGTCGTCACCGGTATAGGCAGAGGTGGATTTGAGAATGGTGACGCCCCGCTCCATTTGCTGCATGATCCGCTGGGCTATGCGCCCGGACTCCCTGGACATAATCAGCAGCATTTTCCCTCCGCTGCGGCCGTATACCAGGGTATCGATCACTTCGGCGGACACAAAAATCATCACAATCGCGTACAGGGCGCTTTCCACATCCCGATAAGCAAAGGCGGCGATGAGCACCACCACACCATCCACCGCCAGCATCAGGCGGCCGATGGGAACGCCCTCAAACCGCCGCTCAAGCAGCCGTGCGACCACGTCGCTGCCTCCGGTTGTGGCACCCCGTATGAAAATGAGCGCCAGGCCGGCCCCGGCCAAAACTCCGCCAAAAATACAGACCAGGATCATATTCCCACGAAACGGCGGGACAAAGGGGGCAGTGGCATCCACAAGCAGGGACGTCATGGTGGTGGCCGCCAGGGTGCGCAGGGTAAATTCCCGGCCCAGCCGAAACCAGGCGGCGATGAGCAGGGGCAGGTTGAGGACCCAGATGGTCGTGCCGATGGGGAGGGAAAACAAATAGTTGAGCACCGTCGCCAGGCCGGTCATCCCACCCGGGGCGATCTGGTTGGGCGCGGTAAAAATATTGACCGACAAAGCATACAGCAGGCTTCCCGCCAGATAAAGCAGCGCATCCGCTGTGTATTTTCTCAGATTCAACGTTTTGCCGGTCATGACATGGCTACCTCTTCTCCTTTTCCGGTTCAGGTGGAGAGACAGCCGCCGAAAAGAGCTCCCGCAGCCGGTCGATCCGTCCCGACAGGTATAAATATCCGAAAAGGGTTTCCAATCCCGTGGCTTTGTGATAATCCGTGCCGCTGCGGGCGGTGTGGGCGTTGCGTCCCCGTTTGTATACCGCCTCTTCCTCCTCGCTGAGGGAGGGGAGAAGGCGCTGCATCGCCTGGGCCTGCGCTTCGGCCCGCACCTGATGCACCGCCATGTTGTGCAGCGCTCCGTTGGGCCGGTTGGCCTCGCTGGCCAGCCGCTCCCTCACCATGAGACTGTATACAGCATCGCCCACAAAAGCCAGGGTGAGCGGGCTCAGGGTGCGCACATCTACCTTTTCAGGAAACAGTCTGTCCATTTTCCTCCCTCTTTATTCCACAAAATCAAATTCAAAGTCGTATATGCTGACCGTGTCGCCCTCCGACGCGCCCGCCTGGCGCAGCGCATCGATGACACCCGCCGACTGAAGGGTGCGCTCCAGATACTGCAGGCTTTCGTAGTCGTCGAAATTGACGGAGCGCATCACCTGCAGCAGCCAGTCCCCCTCCACAAAGAAGACATCCCCATGCCGGGTGACCCGGACCTGGCGTTTTTCCTTTGGCAGAACGACCGGTTCCGGCTCCGGTTCGTACCGGAGAACAGGCGGCAGCTTGGCCAACTGCCCGGCGCAATAGTTTACCAGTTCCTGCGTGCCATGGGCGATGGGCGCCATGATGGGAAAATAGGGGTATCCCCGCTCCTCCATCGCACGGGCAAACTGCTCGAGCTGCTCCTCACTGGCCAGGTCGCACTTGTTTCCCGCCACGATCATGGGACGGGAGGACAACTCAGGATTAAACGCTTTCAGTTCCCGGTTGATGGTGTCAAAATCCTCCAGCGGGTCGCGTCCTTCGCTGCCGGACACATCCACGACATGAACCAGCAGGCGGCAGCGTTCCACATGACGCAGAAAATCATGGCCCAGGCCCACTCCCTCGCTGGCCCCTTCCACCACACCGGGGATGTCCGCCATGACAAACGAAACCCCTTCGGCGATCCGCACCACGCCCAGCACCGGCGTGATGGTGGTGAAATGATAATTGGCGATTTGCGGTTTGGCTTCGCTGACCACGGAAATCAGGGTGGATTTTCCCACGTTGGGGAAACCAACCAGTCCCACATCCGCCAGAAGCTTGAGTTCCAGCCGCAGTTCCCGCGCCTCGCCGGGCATTCCCGGCTTGGCAAAACGGGGCGCCTGCCGGGTGGGGGTGGCAAAATGAGCGTTTCCCCAGCCGCCACGGCCTCCTTTGGCGGCGATAAACGGTTCGTCGGTGGAAATATCCGCCATCAGCCGTCCCGTTTCCTTGTCATAGATGAGTGTGCCGCGGGGGACTTTGATGACACAATCGCCGCCCTTTTTTCCAAAGCATCGCTTGCCGCCGCCGTCCCCGCCGTTTTGGGCGGTAAATTTGCGCTTATAACGGAAATCGGCCAGGGTGCTGGCCCCATCATCCGCCACAAACACCACATTGCCGCCGGTTCCGCCGTCTCCTCCGTCCGGGCCGCCGGAGGCCACATATTTTTCGCGGTGAAACGCCACCGCCCCGTTGCCGCCGTCCCCGGCGCGCACCTGAATGGTTGCAATATCCACAAACACAGCCGAGCCCTCCTTTATACACGATTCTCCCGTACATAGGTCATGCGGGCGTCAAAGCACAGACCGTCCTCCCGGTCCCCCCGCATCCACACAGCCTGTCCATCGTCGCAGGCGGACAAGACCAGGGACTGTCCCTGCCGGGATTCCCGGTGGTATCCGACCGACAGCCCGGTGATCCTCCGTCCGTCCATCCCGCCCGGCGCGTAATCGCACACGATGTCCGCATACTGGGTGTTGTTGAGATGGCCGTTAAAATCGATTTCCGACCAATTCACCGTATGTGTCCCCGCAGGGTGCAGCTCCGCCGGCAACCGGATACGGGCCGGATCGGGGCAATGCTCCACCGTGCGGTCCAAGCCCTGAATCCCAAAGCGGTCAAAAACCGACGGCCTGAGCAGCTTATGTTCCACCGGGTCCACCAGGGAAAAGGCGGAAACGCTTTCGACAAGGCTTTCCCCCTCATTTTCTAAAAACTGGTAGCAGCGGAAAAACTGCGCCCCTTTGGGTTGCCGGTGCCAGGTCAGCAGCCGCACAGTTTCATTCACACGCGGCGCGCGCAGGATGACCGTGTTGAGCCGGGTGAGCACAAAGACCAGGCCCTCCTTTAAGAGCCCTTCAAACCCAAGCCCGCCTTCGCCAAATTGCCGTTCCCCGGCCTCCTGCTGCAGTTTTAGCAGGTAAGAAGGGCGCAACAGGCTGTCCGGCCCCACCATGTAGGAATCAATCTTTATATCCCAGCTGTATTCTTTGGTAATGGCATATTCCATTTTGTTTCTTCCTTTCGGGCGGGAGGCTCTGTATAAATTTTTCTGCCTCCCCCTGCCAAACCGCGCAAAATGACGCAACGTTTATTATAAAAAAATCCCCGCCGGATGCCGGCAGGGATAGGGGACAAGCCTTACTGTTCGACAGTGTACACACTGACCCGTTTGCGGGCTTTGCCCATCCGTTCAAACCGGACGGTGCCGTTGGCCTTGGCAAACAGCGTGTCATCGGAGCCGATACCGACATTCTCGCCGGGATGGATATGGGTGCCCCGCTGGCGAACCAGAATGTTTCCCGCCAGAACAAACTGCCCGTCGGCCCGTTTTACGCCCAGGCGCTTGGACTCGGAATCACGGCCGTTTTTGGTGGAACCAACGCCCTTTTTGTGAGCGAACAGTTGAATGTTTATCTTCAGCATTTTTTACACCTCCAAATTGGTCACCTGAATGTGGTGGGGATATTGCTCTTTGAGCTGTTGCATATGCAGGAGCAGGCCGGCCAGAATATCCTGACAGCGGGAAAGGTCATCTTGATCCACCGTCACGGCCATATGCCCGTCCTGTACCTCGATTTTACCTGTGCATCCGCAAACGTCGGTAATGGTATTGGCCGCCATATAGGCTGCCGAGGAGATCGCCGCGCACACCACATCTTCTCCGGCAATGCCGGCGCCGCTGTGGCCGCTGATGTCAAACCCCTTCAAATACCGGCCATCCGACAGAAACACAACCCGTGTCATAAGCTTACGCTTTGATCGTGTTGATCTGCACTTTGGTGTAGGGCTGACGGTGGCCCATGGCGCGTTTGCTGCCTTTCTTGGGCTTATAGGTGAACACCGTGATTTTTTTGCCCTTTCCGTTTTTGAGAACGCTGGCTTGAACCGTGGCGCCTTCCACATAAGGAGTGCCGGTCACCAGTTCCTTGTCGTTGTGCACAGCCACCACCTTGTCAAAGGTCACAGAGGCTTGCTCTTCGGCATCCAGTTTTTCCACGAACAGAACGTCTCCATCCTGTACCTTGTACTGTTTGCCGCCGGTTTCAATAATGGCGTACATCCTTGGTACCTGCCTTTTCTTCAGACTCGCTGTGGACGGGCGCAGCCCCAAAAACAGGGTCGCTTAAAAAGCCCGACACATGCGGCAATGGCCATAATACCATAAAAAAACAATCCTGTCAATGGTTTTCCGGCGATATTCCGGCGCGTTCACAGGCTTTTTTCTCAAATCCCGCCGCCTTTATGCTGTGGCGCTCATGGATTCCCTCCCCAATAACGCCCTGTTCGTCCCGCGCCGTCACCCGGAACACAAAACGGCGGCCGTCGGTTTCGGTCAGCTGGGCCTGGACGGTGAGGGTCATCCCCACCACCGTCGGGGCGGTGTGGGTCACATTCACCAGCGTCCCCACCGTGGTGATCCCCTCCGCAAGCCCGGGCTGAATCAGCTGCATACAGGCATATTCCATCATGGCGATCATGTACGGGGTGGCCAGCACATTCACGCTGCCGCTTTTTAAGCTGCTGGCCAGCATATCCTTTGTTACGGGGCAGCTCTCGCTGTGGGTTTTTCCGATCCACTGGGTCATGTCTGTCATGGTTTGTCTCCGCCTTTCTTTGGTTTTTCATCCAAAAGGGTTGTTATTTTTTTTCTTTTATGCTATGCTGAAATCTGTCTCACATTCACAGGACGACCGATAAGGAAGTGACAATATTGGCCAAACAGGCTTCTTCCCGCCGCATCCATTTTATTGACGAGGTACGGGGGTTTGATCTGATCCTCATGGTCTTTTTCCATGCGTTTTACACCATGGGCTGGCTGCTTGACTGGCCCATCGGCAAAACGCTTTATTTTTTCTTTTCACCCGCGCAGCCCTTCTTTGCCGGGCTGTTTATCTTCATCTGCGGTGTCTGCTGCTGGTTTTCCCACAACAACTGGCTGCGGGCAGGCGTTTTGGCGCTGATTGCGGTGGGGATGTCCCTGTTTTTGTATTTCTTTATGCCGGATCAGATGATCTGGTTCGGCATCCTGCACCTGCTGGCCGCCTGCATCTTTCTGTTTGCGCTTTTGCGGCGGCTGCTCGCGCGCGTCCCTCCCTGGCTGGGTCTGATCCTGTCCGCCACCCTGACCGTACTGACTTACCACGTTCCCCATTACTACGGGGGGTATTTCGGTGTGGAAGGTATCTGGCAGGTGGCCGTGCCGGACTTTCCGCCGGTGATAAATGAAATACTCTATCCCCTGGGACTGGGTTATGTCAAGGGGGCGGCCGACTATTTTCCCCTGATGCCCTGGTTCTTTGTCTTCCTGGCCGGATGCTTTGTGGGAATCTTGGCCAAAGAGGGAAAATTTCCAAAGTGGACCTATCGCTCCCATGTTCCTTTTCTGTCCACCATTGGACGCCATACCCTGATCGTTTATATCCTGCATCAGCCGGTGATATACGGCATCGGTATGGCCATTGTGCAGTGCCAGCGCTGGCTGGGGTTATAGCGTTTGTCCGGGCAAACAGGTGGCTCTCTCTTAAAACAGACGCTGTCTTTTAAAAATGGCTTGCATGCCGGCATGCAAGCCATTTTTTCTATGGTTTTAAAAGAGAAAAACCGTTTCTTCTCTTCTCATCCGGCGGTGGGGTAAGGTTTTGAAAAAATCCGGTCGGCTGCGCCGCTTTTGACCAATACTCCATAAAGCAACAAGCCGCCTACCGTAGCGGTCACCACTTCGCCGACCGCCACTTCCAGCGCGCAGATCCCATACACAGCCCAGGTAAAATCGAAATAGGCATTTGCCAGTTCCGCCCCCACGATCACGGCGTTGGAAACAACAGCCGGGATGGCCGCGCAAACAGGAATCCCCTTTACCCGGACATTCCGCAGCCAATAGGTGGCCACCGCCGCCAGCAGAGACGCCAACGGGCCAAGAATCAGGTCCCAGGCTCCGGCGGGATTGGTCCCGCTCATCAAGCCGAACAGATTGGCTACAAAGCAGCCCACTGTTAATCCCGGTATGGAAGAGGGTGTGAAGACCGGAAGGATGGTGAGCACTTCCGAAATCCTGAACTGAAAATTACCATAAGCCAAGGGGGCCACGGCAACCGTCAGGGCCGCGTACATAGCGGCGATGAGACCCGCTTCGGTCAGACGTCTGAGCCGGTTTACTTTTTCCATATTTAATTCCTCCGTAGTTTTATTTTAGGTCAGGATGGTTTCGAACTGACCGCGGGAGCCTTCGCCCGCCGCTGCTCTATTTTAAGGCGGTTTGCTGTGTTTGTCAAGCGGGAACCCTTAGGTTGACGGGATTGTTTCACCTTTTTCAGCAACCCGCATAAAACGTGCCGCCGGAAAGGTATCCGGCGGCATGTGGCAGTCTTATTCAGAAAATTACAGGTCGATCCGTCCGTACAGTGTAGCGGATGCTTCGGCCTCGGATTCGGTTTTGGCCGGTGTGGCCCCATCCGCTGTGGGCAGCGGGTTGCTGCGGGGGATAAATTCCCGGATGGGACGGGGCGGACGCTGTATTTCATCCCGCCGTCCGCCTTCCTTAGCGGATTGTTCGCCGCGTTTCTGGTTCCGGCCCGACCGGCCACGTCCACCCCGATTGGAGCTGCGGGCCTTGTTTTTCATCGGGTTATCGTCGGAAGGTCCGATCACCACATGGCGGTGGGGTTCGCTTCCCACACTCCAGGAAGTGGCGCCCTCCACATCCTGCACCGCTGTGTGCACGATGCGCCGTTCATAAGGATTCATTGGCTCGAGCGAATGCTTGCGTCCGGTTTTGGAAGCCTGCTTGGCCATTTTATGGGCCAGCTCAACCAACGCATGCTGCCGTTTTTCCCGGTAATTTCCCACATCAATGGTGACCCGGTAATACTCCTCCTGCACCCGGTTGGCCACCAGGCCCACCAGATATTGCAGGGCATCCAGCGTATCTCCCCGGCGGCCGATGATAAAACCAAGGTTTTCACCGTCTACCGTCAGGGTGCAGCCGCCTTCCTCTTCCTGTATCCGGATGACCGGTTCCGCCATCCCCATATTGTTCAAAACGGTTTGCAGATAGTCTTTGGCCACTTCTGCCGGGGACTGCGGCTGATCGTAATACGCACGGATGCGGGCATTCATGCCGCCAAACAAGCCCAGCGTTTTTTTCTGGGGTTCCTGCAGCACTTCATACTGCAGCTCCTGCGCCGGCATCTGCAGCTGTGCTGCCGCCTTTTGCAGCGCTTCTTCAATGGTGGCGGCTTCGGTGATACATTCTTTCAGCACAATGCTTCCTTCCTTTCTTTTACTGCGGGCCGGTCATTCCCCGGTCCCGCCGGTTTTCTGGTCATCGCCGGCCTGACCGGCCTTTTGAGGTTCCTCGTCCTCTTTTTTAGAATCCGTTTCTCCTTTTTCCGGCTGCTCTTTTGACGTTTTTTCTTTCTCGTCGGGGTGGACTACCGTTTCTTTCTCCTCCGGCTTTTTGGCTGTGGCGTTTGGTTTTCCCTTTTGCGGGGATTTTTTCTTTTTATTATTGTTATTGCCGCCGTTTTGCTCGTTGAGCATTTTCTGCATTTCGGACTGTTCGCGTTTACGCGCTTCCGCTAACCGCTTTTTGTCCTCGGCTTTCTTTTTGCGGCGCTCCTCGTATTCCGCTTCGGCCTGCGCCCGGATTTTTGCCGGATTATAAATATTGTTGAGAACAATGGTCTGCACAATTGCGATCAGGTTGGAGCAGATCCAGTAAATGCCGACACCGCCCGGCACCATAAATGTGATATACAAGGAGAACAGCGGCATGAATGCGATGAGCATCACATTGGTACAGCCCTGTCCCGGCTGTTTTTCCTTTTGCGCCTGCTTGGTGAAATACAGCGAAATCAGGCTGGAAGCCATCGCGGTCAGGCAGGAAAACAGGGGAATCAGCCACAAAACACTGATGTTTTTAAAGCCACCTTCACCCGGATTTTGCAGCATGGTCTGCCCGAATATGGTGAATTTTTCGGTGACGGTCTGCATTTCCTGGATGTATTCGTCGGCGCTCTTTCCTTCTCTGGCTTCCTCATCCAGAGCTTCGATCGCCTCTTTGATATCGGCTTTGTTTTCTTCCAAACGTGCGAGCATGCGCAGCTCGCCATAATATCCCTCTAATTCTTCCGCCTTAATCTTATTGGGATCGTTCTCCCCATCCTGAAGGGTGACGGCGGAAATGCTGGCGTTTACCACTGCGCTGGGCATCTGCACGAGATGGGTGAGAGGCTTATAAATGGCGGAGATGATACCGAAAAGGATCACCATCTGGATGACCATTGGCAGACAGCCGCCGGTCATGCTCACACCGTTTTTCTCATACAGCTCCATCTGTTTTTGCTGGAGCTTTTGCCGGTCCTGTCCGTATTTTTTCTGCAGCCGTTCCAGCCGGGGCGCAAGCTTGGCCCTCTGGGCCTGTGCTTTCTGGGATTTTAGCGACAACGGGAAAGTGGCTAACCTTACCAAAAGAGTAAACAGAAAAATCGAAACAAAATAGTTGCCGAAAATCTCATAAATAAAATGCAGGATATATCCCAGCGGAATTGCGATCCAATCAAATATAGCCATTCCTCAGCCTCCGTTGCTTCATACGGGTGTCCGTTTCTTGTAAATATCTGTCCGGCTACAGGCCGCCGCTTATCTTCTCACTTACGCTTCTTTTTTTCCTTTTTTTCGGGCACGGGATCGTATCCCGACCCACCCCACGGATTGCAGCGCAATATGCGCCACAATGCCAGACCGGTCCCCCTAATCACACCAAACCGTTCGATGGCTTCTATGGCATAGGCCGAACAGGTGGGGATAAACCGGCAGCTGGGAGGCTTGCGGGGAGAGATGGCCCGCTGATAAAACCGAATCAGTCCAATAAGCAGCCGTTTCATTGCAATACGCCGCCCTGCCGCAGCTGTTCTTCCATGATTTTTCGTATATCCGTGCTTTTACAGCGGGTGGTGCGGCCGCGGGCCACAAACACCATATCCCACCCATCCGCCATCTGCGGACGCAACTGCCGGTATGCTTCCCGTATGATGCGGCGGCACCGGTTGCGCTTCACCGCATTGCCCACCTTTTTTCCTGTGGTGATCCCCATGCGGGTATCCGGCCGGCGGGTTTTGCGCATATAGGTGACCAGGCAGGGATGCACCTGTGTTTTCCCCCTGCGGTACAAAAACTGAAACTCCCGGTTTTCCTTAAGCACTGTATACGCCGCCAATTCATCCCCCTGCTTTCTGTCCGATACACCATGGCAACGTCCTACAAAAAAAAGCCACACGAAGGTGGCTCTTTTTAGTAGGTAAGGCGCATTCTACCCTTTGCTCTTCTGCGAGCCAGAACTTTACGGCCATTGGCGGTCGCCATTCTTTTACGAAAACCGTGTTCCATTTTGCGATGCCGCTTTTTCGGTTGATAGGTCCGAAGCATGTGTCATCCTCCTTTCGGATAACCAATATAAGGGTCACAACCTTGCGAGGATATATTATATAACAAAGAAGCTTTAAAAGTCAATAAAAAATTGGGAAAAGCTTCTTTAATACTGGTTGTCCCTTCTTTTTTTGTGGTTGGCTTTTGTTTTACCACCATATGTGGTATTTCTAAAAAATTTCTCTCATCGCCATACGCGCGTTTAAATGGCCCATACGCGCGTTTTTGCGTTTTGGGCCTAAATTAAAATATTTCTATAAAACGCGAAAATCGGCGTTGTAAAAGCAAAAAAAATGTGTTACAATGTTTTATATATTGTTTTCTTGGGGTTTTCCCATAACTTATAGAAAGGCATGTGTTCTGTCCATGGAAACGTTAAAAGAGGCCTGGTCGGGTGTTTTAGATTATCTGCACACCCTGCCCGATATCAGCGAAGTGGCGTTTAATGTCTGGCTTTCCTGTATTGAACCGGTCAGCATTGAGGACGATAAAGTCATTGTTTATGTACACACCAATTTTCAACGGAAAATTATTGCAGAACATTACACCGAAAAGCTCAAATCAGCCATTGAAAATGTGTTGGGCCTGCCGCTGGATTTAGAGATCCGCTCCGGGGAAGATGATGCTCCGTCCTCTTCCGCTCCCGCTCCACAGGAGGATCCGGACGAGGGCAATCTGTTTGGAAGCAATACCGCAAATTACGAATATTCCTTTGAAAATTTTATTGTAGGGTCTTCCAACAAATACGCGCATGCCGCGTCCCAGGCGGTTGCCAAAAACCCGGCTGGTCATTATAATCCTTTATTTATATATGGCGGTTCCGGTTTGGGAAAAACGCATCTGCTCTATGCTATCTGCAATGAAATCAAAAAAAATTCGCCGGATGTCAAAATATTATACACCAAAGGCGAATATATGACAAATGAACTGATTGAATCCCTGCGCAACAAGTCTTCTGCGGAATTTCGTGCAAAATATCGCCAGGTGGATGTTTTAATGGTAGACGATATCCAGTTTATCGCCGGGAAGGAAGCAACGCAGGAAGAATTTTTCCACACATTTGAAGCGCTGCATCAAGCAAACAAGCAGATTGTTCTCACCTCCGACCGGCCGCCAAAGGAGATTGCCACCCTGGAGGACCGGCTGCGTTCCCGTTTTGAAATGGGATTGCTTGCCGATATCCAGCCGCCGGATCTGGAAACCCGCATCGCCATTGTAAAACGCAAAGCACAGATTTTTGACGTGGCAATCGACGATGATGTCGCCGCCTACATCGCCGGGCAGCTCAAAAGCAATGTCCGCCAACTGGAAGGCGCCATCAAGCGGCTGCGCGCACAGTGTATTCTGAACGGGGAACGCGCCACCATCAACACAGCCAAAATGGCCATTCGGGATATTCAAAACGACAATCCGCCCATCCCGGTCACCGTGGACCGCATCATCAGCGAAGTGGCCCGCACCATGAATGTGACGCCGGAGGATATCCGTTCGTCCAAACGCTCGGCCAATGTTTCGCAGGCCCGCCAGGTTTCCGCCTATGTGGTGCGCAGCATCACAGGGCTTTCCATGAAAGCCATCGGCGAGCATTTCGGGACCCGGGATCATTCCACCATTGTCTATGCCATTAAAAAGGTGGAAGATATGATGGCCAAAGATCCTTCTTTCAAAGGCCGCGTCAATGATATCATAAAAAATGTCAGTGAACGCTGACACAATCTTTCATCTTTCTTTCCACTCCGTTTCCCCGTGAAAAAAGGGGACAATCTTTTGCTTTTTCTTCACTCTTTTCACCGCCTGTCCGCCAAATATTCCACAGGGAAAGTTTGGTGGAAACCGGTGGATAGCTTTGCACAGGTTTGCACTTTCATTTTTTCTGTTTTCCCCCTTTGCAAGGATACAGAAATCCTTTGTGTCAAGCCCTTTTCTTGGGATTTTCCCCCTTTTTCACCGCCCCTATAGACTACGTCTATGAAATAAAGAAAGATAGGATAAATAATTTAACGCAAGAAAGGACAGAGGCTGTTTTGAAAATTTTGTGTGACAAACAAGCGCTGATCAGCGCCGTCGGCAATGTGCAACGCGCCGTCTCCGGAAAATCGGCTCTTCCGGTATTGGATGGCATTTTGCTGCGTACACTGGATTCCCAGGTTTTGTTGGCCGGGTATGACTTGGAACTGGGGATCTTGACCTGTATAGAAGCATCCGTGACACAGCCGGGACAGATCGTGCTCAACGCGCGTCTTTTCGGGGATATCGTGCGCAAACTTCCGGGTGAGCAGGTGGAGCTGGAAACAGATGACCGGTTTCAAACCATTATCCGCAGTGGGGAAGCGGAATTTTCCATTATGGGGATAGACGCGGCTGAATATCCTGAACTTCCCACGGTGGAGGACGGGGACGATATTTCGTTGCCGGAAGAAACCCTCAAAAGCATGATCCGCCAAACCCTGTTTGCCGTGGCACAGACCGATATCCGTCCGGTACATACGGGGGTGCAGTTTCGGGTGGAGGATCACCATCTGCGGCTGGTGGCCGTGGACGGCTCCCGGTTGGCTATCCGCAGCGAAGAGATCGCGTGTGATGCAACCATGGAATTTGTCGTGCCGGGGAAAACCCTAAACGAGCTGCTCAAATTGCTGGGGGACGGCGAAGGAACGGCGGTTTTGCATATAGGACAGCAGCATATTCTGACCGAAGTCGGGGGATATTCGGTGGTCTCCCGTCTGTTGGACGGCGATTTTCTCGCCTATCAGAAAGCCATCCCACCCCAGGTGACAACCGAAATGCTGGTGAATACCCGCGCACTGACCGATGGGGTGGAGCGGGCATCGCTGGTCATCAACGATCGTATCAAATCGCCGCTGATCTGTTTTTTCCGGCAAGAGGGGATCACCATCTCCTGTACCACGCCGCTGGGCAGTGCCCGGGATCATATTCTCACCGAACAGATGCAGGGCAATGAAGAAGAAATGGGATTTAACAGCCGGTTTTTACTGGATGCGCTGAAAAATGCGGAGACCGATGAAGTGCGCATCCAGCTAAACGGTCCGGTTTCCCCCATGAAAATAATGCCGGTGGAAGGAGATTCTTTCCTGTTCCTTGTTCTCCCGGTGCGATTGAAGGCATAAACCTATGAAAGAAATAGATATAACCATCGATACAGCGTTTATCCGGTTGGACGCGCTGCTCAAGCTGGCCGGGGCCTGCGCCACAGGCGGACAGGCCAAATTGCTTGTACAGGGTGGAAAGGTCCTGGTAAACGGCCAGGTATGCACCATGCGGGGGAAAAAGCTGGTGAAGGGTGACCGGGTGCGTTTGGACGGAGAAGAAACCACTTACCGGGTAGAAGCACATGAAAGCTGAAAAACTGAGTTTTGAGGGATTTCGAAACCTGAAGGACGGGGAATGCCGGTTGCATCCGGGTGTGAACATTTTTTTCGGCCAGAACGCACAGGGAAAGACCAATTTTTTGGAAGGGGTCTGGCTCTTTACCGGCTCAAAAAGCTTCCGGGGGGCCAAGGACAGAGAAATGGTCGCATTCGGGAAAGATGAGGCGCATCTGCAATTGGAGTTTTATGCCGGCGAACGGCAGCAGACCGCGTCCATCGATATCCGTACCCGGCGAACGGCACAGCTCAATGGAATAAAGCAAGCGTCCCCAGCCCGCATGGCGGGAAAATTTTGCGGCGTTGTGTTTTCTCCGGCGCATTTGTCTTTGATTAAAGAGGGGCCGGAGGGAAGACGGCGGTTTATGGATGGAGCGTTGTGCCAGCTGCGTCCCGCGTATATAAAGGAGTTCTCCGCTTATCACAAAACCCTGCAGCAGAGAAACGCCTTGTTAAAAGAAGGTCTTGGCGGGGCTCCTATTCCGGGGGATGTGCTGGATGTGTGGGACGAACGTCTGGCACAGACCGGTGCGGTGGTATTTGCAGCACGCAGCCGGTATTGGGAGTGGTTGCAGCCGGTTGTCGCGGAAATTTATGAAGGCTTGTCCTGTGCAAGGGAAAAATTGACATTGCGGTACGATTCCTGTGCCGGGAGACCGGGGGACGGCATACAAGATGTGTACACAAGGCTGCTTGACCAGCTGCGGCAGAGGCGGGGAGCAGACCAGGCTGCCGGATTTACCACCGGAGGTGTCCACCGGGATGATCTGACGGTGGAAATCGACGGACAGTCGGCGAGGACGTACGGTTCACAGGGACAACAGCGGTCGGCGGTGCTTGCGCTCAAGTTGGCGGAAGCGGCCCTGCTCAAAAAAGAGACAGGGGAACAACCGGTGATGCTGTTGGACGACGTGATGAGCGAACTGGATATATCCCGCCAGGATTATATTTTGAACCATATCCACGACCGGCAGGTGCTGATTACCTGCTGCGACCCGGCGCCGATTCGCCAGATGACGGATGGAGCCGCGTTTGAAGTAAAAGGCGGACAAATTTTGCAAAAGGATGGATGAAGATGCCGTCGCTGGGTTACGAAGAAGAACGGGAAAAGATCCTGACACAGGCACGCAAAAAAAAGCGGAGGATTATCGCGATTACCATTATTGCCTCGGTGATTTTGATTGCGGCATTTCTTGTAGTGTGCAAATTCTGGTTGAATCTGATCGGTTTCAGCCTGGTCGCTTTGCTGGTGCTGATGGGACTGACAGTGAAATTGGGAGGACAGGCGGTGGCCAATGTGAACCAGATGCAAAAGCACCGTTTGGAATTGCTGGATGAAAACAGTCAGTCGGGTGGATTTCAGTGGAAATAAGAGGGTGGAGGCATGTATATCCATTTAGGTGGAGAAACGGTAATTGAGCTGCGGGACATTGTGGGGATTTTTGATATGGATGGCACCACCGTTTCCAAAAGTACCCGTCTTTTTTTAGCGGATGCCGAAAAGGGCGGACGCATCGTCAATGTCACCGATGATCTTCCCCGGTCGTTTGTGGTGTGTGCCGACCGGGAGGGAAACGAAACGGTGTATGTATGCCAGATCTCACCGGCTACCCTGCGCCGCCGGGCGGCACTGGGATGGAAAGATATGTGAGGGTAGCCAAAATATACAAGGAAGTCAGAGAAACGCAGATGCAACAGGAGGTTCACCATGTCCGAGAATGAGAGAGAACACGAACAGGAATTGGAGCGCCAACAGGAAGAGCAGATGGTCAGGGCGGATGCCACACCCTATGATGAAAGCCAGATTCAGGTGCTGGAAGGGCTGGAAGCGGTCCGGAAACGGCCGGGCATGTATATCGGTTCCACCGGTCCCAGAGGACTGCATCATCTGGTGTATGAAATTGTGGATAACTCCATCGACGAGGCATTGGCCGGATATTGCACCCATATTGATGTGGAGATCCTTCCCGACAACGTCATCAGCGTAAAGGACAACGGGCGGGGTATCCCGGTCGGCATCCACGAAAAAATGGGGATCCCCACCGTAACCGTGGTGCTCACCGTGCTGCACGCGGGCGGAAAATTCGGCGGCAGCGGCTATAAAGTATCGGGCGGTCTGCACGGCGTGGGTTCTTCGGTGGTCAATGCGCTGAGCGAATGGCTGGAAGTGGAAATTTCGCGTGACGGAAAAATCTACGCGCAGCGATTTGAACGGGGAAACGCGGTAAGCGAACTGACGGTCAAGGGGACCTCCGATCACGATGGGACCACCATCCGGTTCAAGGCCGACAAGGAGATTTTTACCGAAACCACCGAATACGACTTTGAAGTTCTGCAAAAACGGTTGCGGGAACAGGCTTTCTTGAATGCCGGCCTTTGCATCCGCCTGAAGGATTCCCGTGATCCTCAAAATATTGTGGAGCAGGAATATTGTTACGAGGGAGGCATTTCCTCCTTTGTGGAATTTATGAACAAAACACGGGGATACCAGGTGCTGCATCCCGATGTGATTCACATCGCCACACACGATGGGGATTCCATCGCCGAGGTGGCGCTGCAGTACAACGACAGCTATAACGAAAACATCATATCCTTCGCCAACAATATCCACACCGTAGACGGCGGTACGCATGAAAATTCGTTCAAAAACGGGATCACCCGTATTTTCAACGACTATGCACGGCGCCACGGCCTGCTCAAGGACAACGACAGCAACCTCAAAGGCGACGATGTGCGGGAAGGACTTGCGGCGGTGATCAGCGTAAAGCTGAAGGACGCGCAGTTTGAAGGCCAGACCAAGGCAAAGTTGGGAAATACCTCCATCGGGAGCCTGATCACCACCCTGCTCAATGAAAAGCTGGCTCCGTATCTGGAAGAAAACCCGGCGGTGGCAAAGGGAATACTGGAAAAATCCATCAATGCCGCCCGGGTGCGGGAGGCAGCGCAGCGGGCGCGGGAGATGGCCCGCAAAAAAAGCGGCTTGTCCTCCACCCGTATGCCGGAAAAACTGGCCGACTGCATCTGGAACGACGCAGAACGCACCGAATTGTATATCGTGGAAGGCGACTCGGCCGGTGGTTCGGCCATCCAGGGTCGCGACCGCAATTACCAGGCCATCCTGCCTCTTTGGGGAAAGATGCTCAACGTGGAAAAGGCGCGCCTGGATAAGGTATACGGCAATGAAAAGCTGATCCCCATTGTGATTGCGCTGGGATGCGGCATCGGGGACGATTTCGATTTGTCCAAGCTGCGCTACGGCAAGGTCATCATCATGGCGGATGCCGATGTGGACGGTTCGCATATCCGCACCCTTTTGCTGACCTTCTTTTTCCGCTACATGCGGCCCCTGGTTGAGGCGGGGCATGTCTATATTGCGCAGCCTCCTCTGTTTAAGGTATCCAAGGGGAAGCAGATGCGGTATGCTTTTTCGGATGAAGAGCGGGACCGGTATATCCAGGAGCTGGGCGGCAATACCGATGTGCAGCGGTACAAGGGCCTTGGTGAAATGGACCCGGAACAGCTGTGGGAAACCACCATGGATCCGGCTTTCCGCACCATGTTGCAGGTGGAGCTGGAAGACGCCGCAGCAGCAGACGAGGTATTCACCATCCTGATGGGGGACAAGGTGGAGCCGCGCCGCGAATTTATTGAGAAAAACGCCAAATACGTGTCCAATCTGGACATCTGACAGGAGTACAAGGGTATGCAGGATGAGGAATATGGAAAACGCCGGTTTTCCGCCGCTTATGTTCTGAATAAAGAAGAACTGGGAACCATTTTTGAAAAGGCGTATACCGGACATGCCTCAAAGCCGCGGTTGATCATTCAATCGGTTGTGATGGCTGTTGTCGGCATCATTTCCCTGGTGGATTATATCGCTGTCCAGCCCCGCAGGGGGATGTCCCTGTTCATCGCCATAGCGGCACTGGTGGTGGGGGTGGCCCAGTGGCTGATCATGCCCGCTTTCCGGTGGTCTTCCGTAAGGCAGCAGCTGGCGGAAAACACCACCATCCATCTGTCGGTTTACGAAAAAGGCATTGGCTTTGGCCAGGGAGAACGGATGCTGATCTTCCCATTTGACAAATGCCAGCTGATTACGGAGAAAGACTTGTTGATCGTGGTGGTAAACCACGAATTTGTGGGGATTCCCAACCGGATCATAAGCGATGACGACCGGATATTCCTCATGGAATGGATACCGCCGTTTGAAAGGACAAAAAAAGGCTGAGTTGTTTATGGTTTTGAAGAAAGGGGGACGATGACCGTGGCATTTGAAAACAGCCCCGGTGAACATCCGTCCGGACAAGGCCAGGAACCCCGCCGGGATCCCTGGCTGCCACCACAACCGCCCGCCTATACGCCGCCGTCCGGCGGGTATGGCTCCCCCGGGACACCACCCGGGGGAACGGGATGGTACCCGGTGCGGCAGCCTGTACCGGCTCAAACGCCGCTTCCTCCGTATCAGGAAGCGGATACAAAGGCGGATGACGGGATGCCGAAAATGATAACGGCCTCCTCCCCGCTGCCGCGGGAGAGGCTGATGGAAATCAGGCGGCAATCCCGTATGCCGTTGTGGCCGGTTTCCCTGTCCGGCGGTGTTTTGCTGGGATTCTTTTCTCTGTTTGCCATTTTGTATGCTTCCGAGCAGAGCATTCCCGGCGGGATCGGAACAGCCATCTTTTGCCTGACGGCCTGCGTGGCTTTTTTGATTTTGATGGTTCTCGTGTCTTTCCGCCGCCAGTCAGAGGACCGGCAGTGGCTGTATTATGCGGCCTGCGGTGAGCAAACAGGTGTGATCGAGGTCTATGCCGACCGTGTGGTGAAAATCACACCCCACACCCGCACCACCGTGTATCTGCGGGGAGAGAAAACAACAATATGGGAAACGCCGCAGATGATCGCCGTAGGTGACGGAAACGCCTGTGTGGTGTGGCAGTCTCAAGACCTGACGGTGCTGGCACTCGAGCATTTGCGGCAGCTGATCTATCCGGCGGTGCCCCCTCACCAGAGAAAAAGCAATGGGCGGACCATGGCGCTTGCCTGCGCGCTTGACCCCCTTCCGGAGATCCGTTTTTCGGGCGATATTTTATGCCGGTTGCAATACCAACCGGATATGCGCAGGCAGGTCAACCGGCAGACCGGCCAGTTGACGGTGCGCATGCTGCCCTTCAATGCGGTAGGCGCCGGGGTGGGAGGAGCGCTGCTGTGCGCGCTGTTTCCGTTGCCTTTGCCGCGGCCCTTGCATATTTTTTTGCTGGGACTGGCTCTGCTTTTTGTCATGCAGGGGTTGACAACCGGCGTGATCCGGTACCATCTGCGGGCACAGCGCCACACCGTGCGCAGGGTGGGGGTGGCCTTTACGGCAGACGGCATGGCGCTGGAGGAAAACGGCTGTCTGCGGTTTTTGCCCCGGGCCTGTGTGAAAAGTCAGATAAAAAAAGAAAGCCTGATACTGCAAACGCCGGTGGGGACATTTTGCATCCCCTGGGAGGATATCCCGGACCCGGATTTGGTGAAAAGACTGTTGATGTTAGGAGATTAGACGGATGGAAGAACAAAATGTGCAGATGAAAAAAGTGATTCCGGTTAATCTGGAAAAAGAGATGAAAAAAAGCTTTCTGGATTATTCCATGTCGGTAATCGTGGCACGCGCGCTTCCGGACGTGCGGGATGGATTAAAGCCGGTTCACCGCCGGATCCTGTATACCATGCATGAAAACAATCTGACCCCGGACAAGGCCTACCGCAAATGCGCCGATACCGTGGGTTCGGTGTTGGGCCGCTATCATCCACACGGTGACGCATCGGTATACGACGCGATGGTGCGCATGGCGCAAGATTTTTCCCTGCGGTATCCGCTGATCGACGGGCACGGAAACTTCGGTTCCATCGACGGTCATCCGGCCGCGGCTTACCGGTATACCGAAGCCAGAATGAGCAAGATGTCCCTGGACATGCTGGCGGACATCGAAAAAGAAACGGTGGATTTTACCACCAACTACGACGACCGCCTGAAAGAGCCCACGGTGCTGCCCTCCCGCTTCCCGAATCTTCTGGTAAACGGGTGCACGGGCATTGCGGTGGGTATGGCCACCAACATCCCGCCCCACAATCTGCGGGAAGTGGTGGACGCCATCTGCCTGCTGATCGATCATCCACAGGCCGAGCTGCCTGAGATCATGGAATGCATCAAAGGTCCGGATTTTCCCACCGGCGGCGTGATTATGGGGCATTCCGGCATCCGCGCAGCCTATGCCACCGGACGTGGGCGGCTGGTGGTACGGGCCCGCACCGAAATTGAAGAGCATGGCAACGGCCGTTTCCGCATCGTCATCACCGAGATCCCCTATCAGGTCAACAAGCTCAATCTGGTCAAATCCATCATCGATTTGGTGGATGACAAACGCATTGAAGGCATTCACGATGTGGTGGACCACTCCAACAAGGACGGTATGCGGGTGGTGATCGACCTGAAAAAGGACGCCAACCCGCAGGTGGTTCTCAACCAGCTGTACGCGTTTACCCAGATGCAGGTGACCTTCGGCGCCATCATGCTGGCGCTGGTAGGGGGCGTGCCGCGGATCCTCACCCTTAAGGAAATGCTGGAGGAATACATAAAATTCCAGGTGGAGGTGATCACCCGCCGCACCCAGTTCGATCTGCGCAAGGCGCAGGAAAAGGCGCACATCTGGGAGGCGCTGAAAACCGCCTGCGATTTTATCGACGAGGTCATCGGCATCATCCGGGAATCCGCCGATATCCCCACCGCCAAAGCGAGGTTGATGGAACGCTTTGCATTTGACGACGTACAGGCGGATGCCATCGTAAAGATGCGCCTGGGGCAGTTGGCCGGTCTGGAGCGCCAGAAGATTGAGGACGAGCTGGAAGCTCTGCTGGAAAAAATTGCGGAGTATCAGGCCATCCTGGCCGATGAATCCAAGATCAAGGCCATTGTCAAGGAAGAATGCCTGCGGATGCGGGACAAATACGGGGATGAGCGCCGCACCGATATTTCTCCGGTGTCAGGGGAGGTGGATATTGAAGACCTGATCCCCGAAGAGGAATGCGTGGTCACCCTGACCCGGCTGGGATATATCAAACGGCAGGCAGCGGATACCTATAAAACACAGCGCAGAGGCGGCCGCGGCATTATGGGCATGGGCACACGGGAGGAAGACGTGACCGAAACCATGTTCCTGTGCTCCAGCCATGATTATGTGATGTTCTTTACCTCGGCCGGACGGGTCTACCGCCTGAAATGCTATGAGATACCGGAGGGAAGCCGGACCTCAAAGGGGATGAACATTGTCAACCTGTTGCCCCTGGCGCCTGAGGAAAAGGTCACGGCGATGATCCGCACCACCGAGTTTGAAAGCGACCATTACCTGTGTATGGTTACCCGGCAGGGCATCATCAAGCGGACCCGTCTATCAGCCTATTCCAACGCGCGTAAAAGCGGGCTGATCGCCATTGATTTGGACGAAGGGGATCAGCTGGCATGGGTGAAAATGACCGACGGTTACCAAAAGCTGCTGGTGGGCACCCGCAAGGGCATGGCCATCTGCTTTGACGAAAACGACGCGCGTGTGGTGGGACGTCCCGCCCGCGGCGTGAAAGCGCTGGCTCTGGCCGAGGGGGACGAAGTGATCGGCATGGCGGTCTGCCGGGAAGGCGGACTGGTGATGACCGTTTCCGAAACCGGATACGGGCGGCTCAGCGAGCAGTCGGATTACCGGATCCAGTCCCGTGGAGGAAAGGGCCTGACCAACTACCACACCGACATGTTCGGCGATGTGGCCGCCATTCGGGTGGTGGATTTGGACGACGACATCATCCTGATCGCGTCGGACGGCATCATTATCCGTATGCCGGCTGCGGAGATCCGCCAGTGCCGCCGCCCCAGCAAGGGTGTGCGGGTGATGCGGGTGGACGAAGGGGCCAGGATTGTGGCCATGGCCCGTCTGCCGCATGAGGAGGAAGCCGAAGAAGAGGCTGGAGAGGTACCGGCCGGAGAAAATACCGGCGAAGCCGGACAGGCGCCGGAGGGTTCCGAAACACAGCCGCAGGCGTAACGGCCACAGGCCGGGGCCGTGTGGCGGCCAAAGCGCCAATAGAAAAGGATGAGAACAGACCAGGGGCCCTGTTTTCCGGGAACCTGTCCCGGAAAGCACCGCGCCGAAAAAACGGCCCCACAAGTGTTGGGGCCGTTTTTTAAGACGGGAAAGGGCGGCAAGGAAAACAAGCCGGTCGGGGTATAAGCGCTTCATATCCCTGTCCGGCAGAATACCGGCCTGGTATGTCCCTGTTGAAAAAGCCAGCGAAAGGCAGACGGTTATGACATTTTTAGAAGGCAACTATGACGTGGCGGTGATCGGGGCCGGACATGCCGGGATTGAAGCCGCCCTTGCGGCGGCGCGGCTGGGGTGCCGTACCGTGATTTTCACCATGAACCTGGATTGGATTGGGAATATGCCCTGCAATCCCTGCATCGGCGGTACCGCCAAGGGCCATTTAGTGCGGGAAATCGACGCCATGGGAGGGGAAATGGGCAAGGCTGCCGACGCGACCATGCTCCAATCCCGTATGCTCAACCGGGGAAAAGGACCGGCGGTGCACTCTCTCCGCGCCCAGATCGACCGGCGGGCTTATTCCGCGTATATGAAGCATGTGCTGGAAACCACGCCGGGCCTGCATATCCGGCAGGGGGAAGTGGTGGAAATACAGCCGCAGGACGGGGAAGGGTTTCTGCTCACCACCCGGCTGGAGATTCAATACCGGGTGCAGACGGTGATTCTGGCGACCGGGACATTCTTAAAGGGAAAAATATTCGTGGGGGACGTAAGCTATGACGGCGGACCCGACGGCATGTTTGCCGCAACCGATCTGACCCGTTCCCTTTTGAAGATGGGCATATCCCTGCGGCGCTTCAAGACCGGAACACCGGCCCGGGTGCTGCGTTCGAGCGTGTGTTTTGACGGATTGGAGGAGCAGCCGGGGGATGAGCCGGTGGTGCCCTTCTCCTTTGAAACCGCCGACCCGCAGCCCAACCGCTGCGACTGCCACATCACCTGGACCAACGAGAAGACCAAGCAGGTGATTTTGGACAATCTCCACCGTTCCCCGCTGTATGGTGGAAAAATCGAGGGGGTGGGACCCCGGTACTGTCCCAGCATTGAGGACAAGATCGTCCGTTTTGCGGACAAGCAGCGCCACCAGGTGTTTATTGAACCCTGCGGCCTGCACACAGAAGAGATGTACCTGCAGGGGTTGTCCTCCTCGCTGCCGGTGGATGTGCAATTGCAGTTTTTGCACACCATCCCGGGACTGGAGCAGGTGGAGGTTATGCGCCCGGCTTATGCCATTGAATACGATTGCTGCGATCCTCTCCAGCTGGCGCCCACGCTGGAGTTTCTGGATATCCCGGGCCTGTACGGCGCCGGGCAGTTCAACGGCAGCTCGGGGTATGAGGAGGCGGCCGCACAGGGCCTGATCGCGGGGATCAATGCCGCGCGGAAGGTGAAGGGACAGCCGGCGGTGATCCTGGACCGGGCGGACGGGTATATCGGCACCCTGATCGATGACCTGGTCACCAAGGGCTGCACCGATCCCTACCGGATGATGACCTCCCGTTCGGAATACCGGCTGATCCTGCGGCAGGACAATGCCGATGAACGGTTGACCCCGATCGGCCGGGAAGCAGGACTGGTGGACGATGTGCGGTGGGAGCATTTTAAACAGCGCCAGGCGGCCAAACACGCGGAGCGCGCCCGTTTGAAGGAAACGGTGGTTCCTCCCAGCGACGAGGTGAATGCGCTCCTTGCCTCATGTGGGACCACGCCGCTGACGACAGGGGCGAAGCTGGAGGAATTGCTCCGCCGCCCTCAACTGAATTACGATGTGCTGGCTCCCATCGACACCGGACGGCCCGAGCTGCCGGCTTTGGTGCGCGAGCAGGTGGAGGTGGAGATCAAATACGAAGGCTACATCCGCCGCCAGCAGGCTATGATCGACGAGATGCGGCGGCTGGAAAACCGCCTTTTGCCGGATGATACGGATTATATGGCCATCACCGGCCTGCGCAAGGAAGCGCAGGAAAAGCTGGAGCGGATACGGCCCCGCAGCATTGGGCAGGCCTCCCGCGTGAGCGGGGTCAGTCCGGCGGATATTGCGGTGCTGATCGTATGGCTGGGGCAGAAATCGGAGGGATGACCGGTATGATCGATACCAATCGATTGATAGAGTATGCGGGACAGATGGGAATCGCCCTGTCCGGCGAGGCAGCCGAAAAATGCGCGCGGTATGCGGTGCTGCTGGCCGAGTGGAACCAAAAAATGAACCTGACCGCCATCACCGACCCGGAGGGGATGCTGGTCAAGCACTTTCTGGACAGCCTGAGCATCCTGCCCTTGCTGCCGGAAGGGGAATTTTCCCTGATCGATGTGGGAACCGGTGCGGGATTTCCGGGTGTGCCGCTGGCCCTGGCAAGGCCGGATATCCGGTTGACCCTGCTGGACAGCCTGCAAAAACGGCTGACATTTTTGCAGGAGTTGTGCGGTGAGCTGGGGATCAAGGCCACCCTCATCCACGCCCGTGCGGAGGAAGCCGGAAGAAAACCCGGCCTGCGGGAAGATTTTGATGTGGCCACGGCGCGGGCGGTGGCGGCGCTTCCGGTACCTGTCTCTTATACACATCTGACGCTGCCGACGATAAGGCTCGTGTAG
>ENA-UALL01000130-UALL01000130.1-human-gut-metagenome-genome-assembly--contig:-NODE-130-length-46033-cov-7.723324_pt1 | contig 46033 bp, 48 predicted proteins | sample MGYA00243699_ERZ654466 | MGnify/ENA primary metagenome ERZ654466 (study PRJEB26926, sample SAMN06164635) | human gut metagenome | biome: ENVO:00009003; feature: ENVO:2100002; material: ENVO:00002003...
CGAAGCGATTCGGAGTCCCTCGTCCAGCAGCGTGTCGAGTTTTTCGACACGCTGAAATCCTGAAAGGATTGGCTGCTTCGCTTTTTTTCAATGGTGTAAAATGTGCTATTCCCGAACCCGGGTCAGGTTTACCGGGTAGATGACGTTGTGGTGCTGGGGGCCGGGGAACCGTTTTTGGAGGCTTCCGCAGAGGGGGCGGTGGTGGAACCGGAACGGGAAGTTGAGGATGATGTGGTGGAGACCCAGGGGGTGAAACGGACAAACTGCCCGCTGACAAAACCGGTTTCATCCCCAAACTGAATTTCATACCAATCTCCGGTTTTGCCCACAATGGAGACCTGTTCCCCCAGAGCAACACCGCCGATGGCCCGGTAAGCCAAACCGGCCCCGCTGCGCACACTGGCGGCGTGGCCATGAATGTACCCCACCGAGGGCAGGGCGGTGGTAGAGGTGGTTGTGCGCTGGGTGGTAGACGTCGTGGAGGGAGTCGTTCCACCGTCAGAGGTAGGGGAAGAAGAACAGGCGGGCAGAGCCGCCAAAAGCAAAGCGGCGCTTCCCAGGCCGATCAAACGGGTGCGGATCGTCATAGCAGGACCTCCCGGTCATTCGTGGTATTTATTCTAAGTATAGCACAAAAAAGCAAAAAGGAACAGGTCTTTGCCAAAAAGCATAAGGCAACTTCCCGCAGAAAGATCTGTCTTTGTGTTTGGCTACAATAGATATATAACATAAAGCTCCTCAAAAGACAACGCTTTTGAGGAGCTCTTTTGTATTCGATAAAAAGGATTACTGTGCGCTGACCAGTTCCCGGGGATCACACATGTCGATGGCGCGGTCACTGATTTCCACCGTCAATTCATCGACTGTAGACTCCACCATATCGTTAAAGGATTCATATTTGGCGTTATAAATGATTCCGTCGTGGCTGTTTTCGTAGTAATTCTCGCCGTTGGCTTCTTCGGGATCCAGCCGCAGGATCAGGGCCATGGTATCGGTTGTACCATTCGCTTTGTACTCCACGATCTCGGCGGAACCTTCGTCCACGCTCTGCAGAGCCTTGAGGAAGTCCTCATCGCTGTAGGATTCGGCCCCCTCGATGTTATGCAGGTTGGGGTCGGTTGTCGTGGTGGTTGTGGTGGAGCCGGTGCTCGACGCAGAGGCATCCTTGGAAGCGGCGGTGGTGGAGCTGGTTGTAGAGGTTGTGGTGGTTGTGGAAGTCGTCGTGGTCGTGGTAGAGGAGCCAGAGGTGGATGTGGCCGCTGCTTCGTCGGCTTTGTATTCTTCGATGACCGCATCGAAATCTTTGGACTGGTTGTATTGCTTGAGATACCCTTCCAGCCGGGTCCTTACTTTTTCGATCTCTTCATCGCTTAAGGCCTCGCCGTCATCGTCCACAAGGGAGATGGTGATGGCTTTATAGCTGTAATAGTTCTCATTGAAATAGTCCCGCATCTCGTCTTCGGTCATTCCCTCTTTTCCGCCCACATCATAAAGGCCGTAAAACAGGGCCTGTTCGTTGTAGTTGACCGCCTGGTACATGGAACGGTAATGCTCCGCGTTGAATCCCATGGGCAGAACACTGTCGTCGGTCAGGCCGTCGAGCTGTTCCTCCATTTCGGCCAAGTCTTCTTCGGAAATGGAAATATCGTATTTTTCCATCATGTTTTCCAGAGCCTTCTGGCGGACGATGGTATCCTGCGCTGTCTTTTTGAGATACTCCGCCAGCTCCAGCTCGACCTGCTCATCCCCTTCGCCATAGGGGAAGGTCATGGCCCAGATCTGATCTTCGGTATAGCTGCCGGATGAGGCATAATAAAGCTGCTGGGAATAAACCTGCAGATAAGCGTTGTACAGGTAGGCCAGATATTCACCAGTGGTGTATTCCTTCCCGTCGACTGTCATGGCCACGCGGGGGGTGGAGCAGCCGGACAGGCAAAATGCACCCAGCATAACTGCGGCCATGGCCACACAGAGAATTTTTTTCAGCTTCATAGCGGCATTTCCTCCTTGAATGGATACGATTTATTCATTATACAAGGAACGGGACGGTTTGTCCAGCCCTTTGCCGGTGAAAACTGACGAAAATTTTGTTTTGCAAGGGAGGACTTTTCAGAAAAACCGTTCTGCAAACCGGAAGGGGAGCAGGAGAAGCGGAAAGGCAAAGGGGAACACAAAAAGAAATTACAGATAGAGGGAAAAATTTTCCCGGATGGCTGGTGTTTTTGGGAAGAATATGCTATACTGACAAAACAACAGGCTTCAGCAGCCGGAGAAATGACAGGGAAGGGAGATCGGTTTTATGGATATTTCCTGCAAAAACCATCTTGCTGCCATGGCGACAAGGATACGCATGGCCGCCATTGAAGGCGTTTATTCCGCACAGAGCGGGCATCCCGGCGGTTCGCTGTCGGTTGCCGATATGCTGGCATATCTGTATTTTAAAGAGATGCAGGTGGACCCCAGCCGCCCCCGCTGGGACGGGCGGGATCGTCTGGTGCTGTCAAAAGGACACACAGCTCCCGCGCTGTATGGAGCGTTGGCGCTGAAAGGGTATTTCCCGCTGGAAGAGATGAGCAAACTGCGCCAGGTTGGCTCTATGCTGCAGGGGCACCCGGATATGAAAGCCATTCCCGGCGTGGATATGTCCAGCGGGTCCCTGGGACAGGGAATATCCGCCGCTGTGGGGATGGCGCTGGCCGGAAAGTTGGACGCTGCCGATTACCGGGTCTACGCCATTTTGGGCGACGGCGAGATCGAAGAAGGCCAGGTGTGGGAGGCGGCCATGTTTGCCTCCCACAAGAAACTGGATAACCTGTGCGTGATCGTGGATAACAACAACCTGCAAATCGACGGAACGGTGGAGGAGGTCAACTCGCCGTATCCCATTCCGGAAAAATTCGAGGCGTTCGGCTTCCATACTCTGTCCATCGACGGGCATGATTTTGACCAGATCGAAGCAGCGCTTAACGAGGCCAAGGCAACCAAAGGGAAACCCACCGCCATCATCCAGAAGACCGTGAAGGGAAAAGGCGTGTCCTTTATGGAAAACCAGGTGGGGTGGCATGGCTCTGCGCCCAAGCAGGAACAGTATGATTTGGCAATGGACGAACTGAAAAAGGCTCTGGCCGGATACGAGGGGGAATAATCATGGCGGACAGCGTAAAGATAGCGACGCGCGATTCCTACGGAGCCGCGCTGGTGGAACTGGGAGCGCAAGACCCGAATGTTGTTGTGCTGGACGCTGACCTGGCGGCGGCAACCAAAACGGGTGCGTTCAAAAAGGCATACCCCGACCGTTTCTTCGACGCGGGCATCGCGGAGTGCAACATGATGGGGGTGGCCGCCGGACTGGCGGCATCGGGGAAGACCGTATTTGCCTCGTCGTTTGCCATGTTTGCGGCCGGCCGCGCATTTGAACAGGTGCGCAATTCCATCGCGTATCCCCATTTGAATGTGAAGATCGGCGCAACCCATGCCGGTATTTCGGTGGGGGAAGACGGCGCAACGCATCAGTGCTGTGAGGACATCGGTCTGATGCGGACTATCCCGGGTATGACGATCATCAATCCGGCGGACGATGTGGAAGCTCGGCAGGCGGTGCACGCCGCTGCCAAAATGGACGGGCCGGTCTATCTGCGGTTCGGCCGCCTGGCGGTGGAAGTGGTTATGCCGGCCGATTACCGGTTTGAGATCGGCAAAAGCGTGCAGATGACGCAGGGCGATGATGTGACCATCATCGCCACCGGCCTGATGGTGCAGGAGTCGCTGGCTGCCGCACAGGAGCTGGCCGGGGACGGCATCCAAGCACGGGTTATCAATATGGCCACCATCAAGCCCATTGACCGCGAAGCGATTGTGCGCGCCGCTGCCGAGACCGGCTTGATCGTGACGGCCGAAGAGCACAACATCATCGGCGGCCTGGGCAGTGCCGTGACGGAAGTGGTGTGCGAAACCTGCCCCGTCCCGGTGGTGCGCATCGGCGTCAACGACGAATTCGGCAAATCCGGAAAAGCGGTGGAACTGTTGAAGAAATACGGATTGTGCGCCGAAAACATCGTACGCACCGTGAAACAGGCCATGGAGAAAAAGCGCGGTTGAATCTGCCAGAAAACGGAATAGAAAAGAATGCCGGGGAGGTTATACTAAGAATGGTTTTGTCCGATATTGAAATAGCGCAACGTGTACAGCCGCTCCCGGTAACGGAGATCGCCGCCGGACTTGGCCTGTCGCCGGAGGATCTGGATGTTTATGGCCGCTATAAGGCCAAGATACGCCGTGGAGTGTGGGAACGCGTGTCTGGACAGACGGACGGAAAGCTGGTTCTGGTGACCGCCATCACCCCCACTCCGGCGGGGGAAGGCAAGACCACCACAACGGTGGGATTGGGCGATGCCCTTCACCGGTTGGGGAAAAAGGTTGTGTTGGCCCTGCGGGAGCCTTCTCTGGGGCCGGTTTTTGGCATAAAAGGGGGAGCGGCCGGCGGCGGATATGCCCAGGTGATCCCCATGGAAGACATCAACCTGCATTTTACCGGGGATATGCATGCCATCGGTGCGGCCAACAACCTGCTGGCCGCCATGCTGGATAACCACATCCATCAGGGGAACGCCCTGGGAATCGATACCCGCCGCATCACCTGGCGGCGGTGCGTGGATATGAACGACCGTCAGCTGCGGCAAATCACCGACGGCCTGGGCGGCCGGATGAACGGAGTGCCGCGAGAGGATGGCTTTGACATCACCGTGGCCTCTGAAATCATGGCCATTTTGTGCCTCTCGGACGGCCTAGCCGATCTCAAGCAGAAGCTGGCGCAGATTGTGGTGGGATACACCCGCGACGAGCAGCCGGTCACGGCCGGGCAGCTCAAAGCACAGGGGGCTATGGCGGCACTGCTGCGGGATGCCATCCAGCCCAATCTGGTGCAGACGCTTGAGCACACACCGGCTTTTGTGCATGGCGGACCGTTTGCCAATATTGCCCATGGCTGTAACAGCATTGCCGCTACCCGCATGGCGCTGAAGCTGGGCGACATCGTGGTGACAGAGGCCGGCTTCGGGGCTGATCTGGGCGCCGAAAAATTTTTGGATATCAAATGCCGCAAGGCCGGACTTCGGCCGGACGCGGCGGTCATTGTGGCCACGGTACGGGCGCTCAAGCATCACGGCGGCGCGCCGCTGGCCGAGCTGGGCCGGGAGGACTTGCAGGCGCTGGAAAAAGGCCTGCCCAACCTGCTCAAGCATGTGGAAAACATGACGGTGAAATTCGGGCTGCCCGCTGTGGTGGCCATCAATCGTTTCCCGCAGGATACCGAAGCGGAGATCGAACTGGTGCGCAGCAAGTGCGCCGAATTGGGCGTGCGCGTAGCGCTTTCCGAGGTTTGGGCAAAAGGCGGCGAAGGCGGCCTGGAGTTGGCGCAGGAAGTGCTGCGTCTGACCGGTGAACCCAACCACTTCCACATGCTGTATGGGGACGAACAGACCCTTACCGAAAAAATTGAAACAGTGGCCCGGGAGATATACGGCGCCGACGGAGTGGATTTCCTTCCCGCCGCGGCCCGGGACCTGGAGCGGATGGAGCGTCAGGGCTTCGGCCGTCTGCCGGTGTGCATGGCCAAAACGCAGTATTCCCTTTCGGATGATCCTCACTTGTTGGGATGGCCAAAGGGCTTCCGCGTTACGGTGCGTTCGGTACGGCTGAGCGCTGGTGCCGGATTTGTAGTGGCGCTTACCGGTGATATCATGACCATGCCCGGTCTGCCGCGGGTACCGGCGGCCGAGGGCATTGATGTGGACGAAAACGGGGTTATCAGCGGGTTGTTTTAACCCGCAGGACGAAAAAAGGACGGACCATGAAAGATCGCAAACACGACAGAGGGGCAGGGCAGCGGCATACGGCGGGGCGGCAGTCAAACAGCGCACAGCCCGCTTATCAGATGGACCCGAGAGGGTTTCCGGTGGATGAATTCGGCGTGCGGATTGACCGCCCCGGCTATCGGGAGATCGGACAAATCCCCGAAAATGAGCCACCGGAACAGGCGGGCCAGAGAAAAAAGAAAAAGAAACACTCGCCGGTCGGGATTTTTTTCCGAATCGTGGCGGTGGTAGCGGCTCTGGCTGTGGTGCTGGCCGGTGGAGGCATTTTTTATCTGTGGACCATGCTCGGTCGTGTCAATTATGAGCAGGTGGAGCTTGAAACCGTGTCGGGCGCTCCTGTGTCATCGGTGTATGATCCCGCTGCCTATACCGGGCAGTCGGTGGATGAGCTGCCCTTGATGGGGGATACCGATGATGTCACCAATATCCTGCTGTTGGGCATTGATAGCGAAAGCTTTGAGGGCCGGGCGGATACCAACATGATCCTGTCCATCAATAAGGCCAGCAAGACCATCAAAATGGTATCTCTGCTGCGGGATACTTGGGTGACCATTCCCGGGCGGGACGTGGATGCGGACGGCTGGGATGATGAGGACAGGCTGAATGCCGCCTATGCTTACGGCGGTGCTTCCCTGCAAATCCAGATGATCGAGCAGAATTTCCGGCTGCATATCGATAAATATATCACCGTGAATTTTGACGCTTTTCCCAAGGTGATCGATGCCCTCGGCGGCGTGGACGTTCCCTGCCGGGGGGACGAGGCCGCGCGGGTGCCGGCGGCCGGCACCACCGTCCGGTATGGGGGCAGCGGATTCGTGCCTGCCGGTACCACCGATGGCACCTATCATTTTGACGGGTATCAGGCGCTGCAGTACGCCCGCATCCGGTATCTGGATGCGGACGGAGATTTTTCGCGGACAGACCGCCAGCGCAAGCTGATGTCGATTGTTATTGAAAAAGCCAAGGATATGAATATTTTCCAGCTCAACGACGTATTGTGTGAGGCGCTCCCTCAAGTGCGTACCAACATGTCGCGCACCACGTTTATGGGGTATTCTCTGAGTGCGCTGCGCTATGCCGGGTACGAGATCGACACCTCTTACCGGGTGCCGCAGGACGGCCTGTGGGAATATGCCAGCATACAGGAAATGTCAGTGCTGCGCCTGACCGATAAGGTGCAGACGGTTCGGGAGCTGCATCAATACATCTATAGCGAATAGCTGTTTCCATCTGGATATCACGAGAAAAGGACGAATTGGGCATGAAAAAAAGCAAGCATGAACGCACGGTTTCGACAAAAGAAGAAAAGAAGACCGGGAAAGCGAAGGAAAAGGACAAACCCAGAAGATATTCCCGTCCGGTGCGGATAACAGCAACGGTTATGTCGTCGGTTTTGGCGGTGGTGGGCGTGCTGTGCATTGCCGCGGATGTGTACCTGTGGGTCTTGTTTGGCCGGGTCAATTATGTGGGAGACAATCCTGCTCAGAGCGGATTGGAGGTGTCCACGGGGTTGGACCCGGAGGAAAGCCGCCCGGATAATGCCATCGATTTTGACCCCACGGCCTATGCCAACTCTTCTTTGGCGGAGATTCCGGTGCAGTCCAATACCAGCGATATCACCAATATCCTGCTGATAGGGGTGGATGGGGAGACGTTTCAGGGGAATGCGGATACCAACATCATCATGTCCATCAACACCCGCACCAAAACCGTTAAGCTGATTTCTCTGATGCGGGATATCGTGGTGACCGTTCCCGGACGCGATTGGAACGGGGACGGGATGGACGATTATGCCAAGCTGAATGCTGCCTATGCATCCGGCGGATTCAGTCTGCATTCCAAAATGATCGAACAGAATTTTCGGCTGAAGATTGACAAATACATTGCGGTCAACTTTGATGCGTTTCCCAAGGTCATCGACGCTATGGGAGGGGTGGATATCACCATGACCGGAGGCGAGGCCGAGCGGATCCCGGCGGAAGGTACCACGGTTCGATACGGCGGAGCGGGCTTTGTCCCCATGGGGACGACCGATGGCACCTACCATATGGATGGGTACCAGGCATTGCAGTACGCCCGGCTGCGCAAATACTATTCCGACAGCGACTTTACCCGCACCTCCAATCAGCGTGAGCTGATTTCCACCCTGATGACAAAGGCAAAGGATATGAGCATCGGGCAGCTCAACAGCGTATTGTTCGAGGCGTTGAGCGTGGTCAGCACCAATATGACACCCAGCGAATTTATGGGTTTCACGGCAAATGCGCTTACCTATAAGAATTATGAAATCGATACCTCTTATCGGGTCCCTGAGGACGGCGCATGGTACAGTTTGTGGGATGATTCCCTTGGATCGTGTTTGGGATTGGTGGATCCGGAGCAGTCGGTGCTGGATCTGCAGGAATTTATTTACGGATAACCCCCGGTTTTGTTCCGGGAAAAGGGCGTGTGGAGCGACAGCTTCCGCGCCCTTTCTTCATGCAAGGGGCGGTATACTGTATGGGAGCCGCCGCTTTGGGAGAGAGGGCGATGCTGTCCGGTGATTTTTTATGTTGTCCCTGCATATAGATGAAGCAAAGAAATTGGCAGGAGGCGGCAGTATGAACAGACTAAAACGCGGCATCGCCGTGCTGTTGTGCGGCGCGGTGCTGGCGGCGGGAATCCCGCTGGCCATGGCGGAAGATATCCCGGCGATCATTGCCGAACAGGATTCGGGCGAGGACATTGCCGAGCTGATCGCGGAATCGGAGGCGGAGGAATGGGCCCAGCCGGTCACGGCGCCCACCGACAGCGCTTCGCTTGAGATCGGGGGAAAGGGCGCCATCCTGATGGAGGTGTCCACCGGCAAGATCCTGTATGAGCGGGACGCACACAAAAAGCTTCCTATCGCATCCGTTACCAAAGTGATGACCCTGCTGCTGGTGATGGAGGCCATCGACGCGGGACAGATTTCCCTAAAGGACAACGTGACCTGTTCGGCCGAGGCGGCGTCCATGGGAGGCTCTCAAATCTGGCTGAAAGAAAATGAGGTCATGACGGTGCATGAGCTGGTCAAGGCGGCAGCGGTGGTGTCCGCCAACGACGCCTGTGCCGCTTTGGCAGAGCATATCAGTGGTTCAGTGGAAGGATTTGTCGCCGCTATGAATACCCGTGCTGCCGAGTTGGGGATGAAGGATACCAAATTCCTCGATTGCTGCGGCCTGAACGACGAAGCGTATTCTTCAGCCCATGACGTGGCGGTGATGTCGCGGGAGCTGATCCGGCACGAGGAGATCACCGCGTACACCACCATTTGGATGGATACCCTGCGGGACGGGCAGTCGCAGCTGGTCAATACCAATAAGCTGGTGCGGTTTTATCAGGGCGCTACCGGGCTGAAGACCGGCACCACCGCGGCTGCGGGACATTGCCTGTCCGCTACCGCCGAGCGGCATGGCCTGTCGCTGGTGGCGGTGATTTTGGGGTGCGACACCACCAATGAACGGTTCGGAGGAGTCAGAAAGATGCTGGACTATGGGTTTGCCAACTATGCTGTGTACACACCGCAAGTGGACGAAAGCCAGCTTAAGCCCATTCCGGTGCGCAAGGGGCTGGCCGAACAGGTGCAGGTGCGCGCAGATACGCCCCCCTCTGTGCTGATAAAGAAAGGAGAGGAGAAAGCGGTCACCAGCGAAGTTTCCCTGTCCAAAGATCTGGAGGCTCCCGTCTATAAAGGCCAGACGGTGGGCGAGGTCACCGTAAAACTAAATGGCGAAAAAGTCGCCTCCTACCCGGTGCGGGCGGCGGCGAATGTGAACCGCCTCACTTTTTTTGCCGCTTTTTGCCGCCTGTTCCAGGCCCTTGCCGTTTAGCGATCGGCTGGAAATGAAAAGGCTCCGGCTGGTTTTTATGAAAAAAATGAAAATTATCTGGGATTTTATTGCAATATATCCGTGTATATTGTATACTTATCTCAGACAAAACACAGGTTAGGAGAGGATCGGATGTCTATGAAATTGGAAACCCGCTATACCCAAGGTTTTGTCCGCGCACACGAAATGACTGCGTTGCAGCCGCAGGTCTCGGCTGCCCACCGGCAGCTGCATGACCGCAGCGGGCTGGGAAACGATTTTCTGGGTTGGCTCACCCTGCCGAGCGATTACGACCGGGAGGAATTTGCCCGTATCCAGGCGGCGGCGGCCCGCATCCAGGCGGATACCGATGTGTTTATCGCCATCGGGATCGGCGGCTCCTATCTGGGGGCACGGGCTGCCATTGAGTTTTTGAAATCCCCCCTTTATAACAATAAGAAAAAGGATACGCCGGATATCTATTTTTCCGGCAACAGCATCAGTTCCACCGCCCTGGAAGAACTGCTCGAACTTTGCGAGGGCAAACGGGTATCGATCAACGTCATCTCCAAATCGGGCACCACCACCGAACCGGCAGTGGCTTTCCGGGTGTGGCGGGATTATCTGGAGCGTACGGTGGGCAAGGAAGAAGCCCGCAAGCGGATCTATGTGACCACGGATAAGGAAAAAGGCACTCTCAAGGAGCTGGCCGACCGCGAAGGGTACGAGACCTTTGTGGTGCCGGACGATGTTGGCGGCCGGTTTTCGGTGCTGACAGCGGTGGGATTGCTCCCCATTGCCGTGGCCGGCTGTGACATTGCCGCGCTGATGGCGGGCGCCGCCAAGGCACAGGCCGAGCTGGCCTGTGAGGAGCTGGACCGCAACCCCTGTTATCAATACGCGGCCCTGCGCCATGCTTTGCTGCGCAAGGGCAAGGCTGTGGAACTGATGGTCAGCTACGAGCCCTGCTGGGCGATGATGTCCGAATGGTGGAAGCAGCTCTATGGTGAGAGCGAGGGAAAAGACGGCAAGGGATTGTTCCCCGCATCCGCCGTGTTCTCCACCGATCTGCATTCCCTGGGGCAGTTTGTGCAGGATGGCTCCCATATTTTGTTTGAAACCGTGGTCCTCATCGACCATCCCCCCCGCGAGCGGGTGATCGAGGCCGATGAGGAAAATGCGGATGGGCTCAATTTCCTGGCCGGTAAGACCATGAGCGAGGTCAACCGCAAGGCCTTTGAGGGCACGGTGTTGGCCCACGCCGACGGAGGCACGCCCAGCATTGTGCTGCACGTGGACTCTGTTTGCGAAGAGGAGCTGGGCTATTTGATTTACTTCTTTGAAAAATCCTGCGCCATTTCCGGCTACATGCTGGGGGTCAACCCCTTTGACCAGCCGGGGGTGGAAAGCTACAAACGCAATATGTTTGCTCTGCTGGGAAAACCCGGCTATGAGCAGGAGCGACAAGCCCTGGAGGCCCGGCTGTAAGCTGGACTTGGGTGGCCCCTGCGGGATGTTCACAAACAGGTCGTCCTGCCGCCGGTGGCGGCTGAAATATACCTTACAGGAGGAATAGTATATGATTACCTTGATTTTAGGACGGAAAGGCTCCGGCAAAACCAAACGCCTGATTGATATGTGCAATGCGGCCACAGCCGAATCAAAAGGCAGCGTGGTCTTCATCGAAAAGGATACCAACCTGACCTACGACATCAGCCGTCAGGCGCGTCTGGCGGTGGCCGAGGATTACAAGATCACCGGTTACGATGCCTTTTATGGCTTCATCGCTGGTATGTGCGCCAGTAACTACGACATCACGGACATTTTCGTGGATTCCACCATCAAGATCGGCGGGAATGACCGCGAAGAACTGGCGACCTTTATCGAACGGCTGGGCGAGCTGTCCAAAAAGGCGGATACCAATGTGGTGCTGTCGATTTCGGCGGATAAAGACGACATTCCGGAGCGGATCGCAGAATTTGCCGTGGAGATTTGAGGCATCCTAAACGGGAGGCGGGCCGGGCCTGTCTCCCGTTTTTTTAACTTTATTTAAGGCAGAGCCTTTATACTGAAAAGAAAACGGAAAATAAACGATTCTTTTCGGGAAGACAGGAGCTGCTTTAAATGGCAATTTGGTACGAGGGGAACCGAAACCTGGCGGGCAACCGGCGGGAAAAGGACGGCGTAACGTATTATGTGCGGGGCCTGCGCGAGGTGGCGGGCGGCCGTTATGAGCGGTACGCGGTGAAAACGCATTTTATCGAGCGGGGAGAGGATCTGCTGAAGGCTTTGCAGCAATATGTGAAGCCGCTCTATCAGCCGGGCGACATCGTGTCCATCGGCGAAAAGGTGGTTTCGATGTGCCAGAACAACACCGTGGAGATGAAAGACGTTAAACCCGGCTTTTGGGCCAGGTTCTTGTCCAAATTCGCCACCCACAACAACAATGGCATCGCCATGGACGAGCCGTACAAGCTGCAGCTGGCCATCAATATGAAGGGGCTGCCCCTGATTTTGTGGGCAAGCCTGTGCTCCGCCTTTGCAAGGCTGATGGGCAAGCGCGGGGTGTTCTATACCATCGTGGGCAAGGATGTCGCCGGCATCGACGGGTTTTACAGCCATTCCGCCTTTGAAACCTATCACACCCTGGCCATCCTCAACCCGAAGGAGCCAGGGAAGGTCTGCTCGGATATTTATGAGACGTTAGGGTTATCCTGTATGGTGGTGGATGCAAACGATATCGCTTTGGAGATCCTGGGGTGCTCTCCCGATCTGGAAGGGCGCACCGAGGATTCCCTGGCGGAACTCATCCGGGACAACCCGGCGGGGCAGGATGATGAACTCACCCCGTTTATCCTGGTGCGGGATATTGGCGATGCACCGGCTGAGGATTACGTTCCTCTGACGCCGGTCGAGCCGCCCGCGGATTGAAAATGAGGAAGATACATGGAATATTTGTACGAGACCCACTTCCATACGGAGCGGGTCAGCCCCTGCGGGCATGTTCCCGCCGGAGAAGCGGTGGGGGCTTATCGCCAAAAAGGCTATGCGGGCATCATTGTGACCGACCACTATTATGAGGGGGTGCTCCGCCAGGCCGGGGAGGGCTGCTCTCCGCAGGAACAGGTGGACTGGTGGCTGAGCGGATACCAGCAGGCCAGGCAGGAGGGAGAAAGACAGGGCCTGCAGGTGATGCTGGGAATGGAATTGCGGTTTGCAGGTGGCCCGGAGGATTATCTGGTGTACGGGCTGTGCGAAGAATTCCTGCGGCAAAACCCGCGCCTGTACGCCATGACACCCGCATCCTTTTCCCGGCTGGCGAGGGAAAATGGACTGTATTTTGGGCAGGCCCATCCCTTCCGGAAAGGGCTTTCCCGCTGCGCACCGGAGCTGATCGACGGGGTGGAGGTGTTCAACGGAAACCTGCGCCACGACAGCCACGATGCCGATGCGCTGGCGTTTGCAAGGGATCATGGCCTACTGGAAACCTCCGGGTCGGATTTCCACGAGTGGGAAGATCTGGCCCGTGGCGGGATGGTGTCGAGCGAACCGGTGCGCGATGAGGCACACTGGGTGCGCCTGCTCAAGGGACGGGCGCTGCGCTGCCGCACTCCTTTTGTCTGATGCAGGACTGGCCGCGACAGGGCCGGTGAAAAAAAGTGTTGACAAAACGGCGGGGAATCTATATAATATTTTCCGTGACACTCGAGGTGAAGTATGGTATACCAGTTAAAGCCCTTATTTGTGGGGGATGTGGACGTCGTCCCGGTGGAAACGGAGCTGGATTTATCCGGGTTGGAGGTACAGGGGCTTCGGCCTTTTGTGCAGCCGGTGCGGGTATCCGGCAGTATCCGGTATGTGGAGGGCGTTGTGACTCTTTGTGCCGATGTGCATTACCGGTTTGACGGGGTGTGCGACCGCTGCGCCGAACCTTTCCAGCGGGATGTGACCTTGCCGGTGCGCCACATTCTGGTGACATCCCTCAACGACGAATCCAACGAGGATTTTGTACTGCTGAAGGATTATCAGCTTTTGCTGGACGAATTGGTAACCACCGACCTGCTCCTGAGCCTGCCGATGAAATCGCTGTGCCGGGAGGACTGCCGCGGGCTGTGTCCGCAGTGTGGCCACAATCTCAACGAGGGGTTGTGCGGCTGCCGGCAGGAGACAGGCGATCCTCGTCTGGCGGCGTTAAAAGATTTGCTCAATTAGATTAAGGAGGTGCTGACGATGGCGGTACCCAAGAGAAAGCATTCCAAAGCCCGTCGCGATAAAAGACGCAACAATGTGTGGAAGATGGACGCTCCGGCGCTCGTGAAGTGCCCGCAGTGCGGCGAATACAAACGCGCGCACCGCGTGTGCGGCAACTGCGGCTATTACAATGGCCGCCAGGTCATCCAAAAAGAGGCCTGATGCTGCTGAGAAGAGAAAAATAGAGGGCGCAGCTCGTATTAGCAGCTGTGCCCTCTGTTTTTTGTCTGTAATACCCAACGACCGGAAGGAGGGGACTATCCCATGGCGGTGACAATTGGGGCGGTACGTCCGGGCAGCCCGGCAGCCCGCAAAAAACTGCGGGCAGGCGACAAACTTATCTGCATCAACGGGCACGAGATCATGGATGTGCTGGACTATCGCTTTTATATGATGGAGGAGCGGCTGACGCTGGAGGTGGAAGAAAACGGAAAACGCCGCACCGTCAAGCTGAGCAAGGATGAGGATGAAGATCTGGGGCTGGAGTTTGCCACCTATCTGATGGACTCCCAGCATTCCTGCCGCAACAAATGCATTTTTTGCTTTATCGACCAGCTTCCCCCCGGTATGCGGGAATCCCTGTATTTTAAAGATGACGACAGCCGTCTGTCCTTTCTGTTCGGCAATTACATCACCCTGACCAACCTGACCGAGCACGAGATACGCCGTATCATCGACATGCACATCAGCCCCATCCATATTTCGGTGCACACCACCGATCCCGCACTGCGCTGCCGCATGATGGGCAACCGGTTTGCCGGGGAGAGCCTCTCGGCGCTTTACCGGTTTGCCCAGGCCGGTATCCGCATCGAATGCCAGCTGGTGCTCTGCCCGGGCTACAACGACGGCGAGCAGCTGCAAAAGACCATGGAAGACCTGGCGAAGTTGGCGCCGTCGGTGGAAAGCGTGGCCGCCGTGCCGGTGGGTATCACCCGCTACCGGCAGGGCCTCACCCCCCTGCGGCCTTTTACCCCGCCGGAAGCGGCCGAGGTGATCGACCGGATGACAGCTATGGGGGACCGGATGCTTGCGCAGACCGGCAACCGGATGTTCTACCCGGCGGATGAATTTTATATCAAGGCAGGGCGAACCCTGCCGGATGCGGATTTTTACGGGGAGATGTCCCAGCTGGAAAACGGCGTGGGGATGATGGCCCTGCTCAGGCAAGAATTTGAACAGGCGTTGGCGCAGGAGACCCGCCAGCCGGCCGGCAGCCGCCTGACGCTGGCCACCGGGGTGGCGGCCGCCCCCTTTTTGCAAAGCCTTATTGACGGGGCGGCGAAAAAATGGCATAATCTTGATGTGAATGTCATCGCCATACGCAACGATTTTTTTGGTGAAACCATTGATGTGGCGGGGTTGGTGACCGGCGGCGATCTGCTGCGGCAGCTTAAGGGGCGCACAGGAGAGCGCCTTTTGATACCGGATGTGATGTTGCGGCATGACGGCGCCTGCTTTTTGGATGATATGACACCAAAGGCGCTTTCGGACGGACTGGGTGTTCCCCTGACGGTAGTCGGCGGCGATGGACAGTCCCTGGTGGAGGCTCTGCTGCTTTGACGCAGGGGGCCGGGGACCAAAACAACAGGAGGTGAGCCGTTATGGGACGGCCGGTCGTGGCCATTGTGGGACGGCCCAATGTGGGGAAATCCACGTTGTTTAATAAATTGATCGGGGAACGGCTGGCGATTGTGAAGGATACGCCGGGCGTTACCCGTGACCGCTTGTTTGCTCCCTGCGAATGGAGGGGGCGCACCTTTATGCTGGCCGACACCGGGGGTATCGAACCGCATTCGGATGATGTGATCCTGTCCCAGATGCGCCGCCAGGCGCAGCTTGCCATTGAACAGGCGGACGTCATTGTGCTGGTCACCGATTTGCAATCCGGCGTCACCGCCAACGATGCGGATGTCGCCGTCATGCTGCAGAAAAGCGGAAAACCCGTTGTGCTGGCGGTGAATAAATGCGACCATGTCGGGGGGATACCGGCGGATTTTTATGAGTTTTACAATCTGGGCCTGGGGGACCCCATTGCGGTTTCCTCCGTACACGGCCACGGCACCGGCGACCTGCTGGATGCGGTGCTGGAGCATCTCCCCCCGCCCGAGCAGGAGGAGGAAGACCCCGATGTCATCCGGGTGGCGGTGATCGGCAAGCCCAATGCGGGCAAATCCTCTCTTGTCAACCGGATCGCCGGTGAGGAGCGGACAATTGTGTCGGATGTGGCGGGTACCACCCGCGATGCGGTGGATACACCGGTACACAACCAGTATGGGAATTTTATCTTTATCGACACCGCTGGCCTGCGGCGGAGCAATAAGGTGGACGACGCTATTGAAAAATACAGCGTACTGCGGGCGGAGATGGCGGTGGAACGGTCCGACGTCTGCGTGATCCTGATCGACGGGGTGGAAGGCTTTACCGAGCAGGACAGCAAGGTGGCGGGGATCGCCCACCAGCAGGGAAAGGCCTGCATCATCGCGGTAAACAAATGGGACGCCGTGGAAAAAGACGGCAAAACCATGGATAAGATGCGCAAAAAACTGATGAACGATTTTTCGTTTATGGCGTATGCCCCGTTTATTTTCATATCCGCCAAAACCGGCCAGCGGATCGACCGACTGTTTGAACTGATCCAATATGTCAGCCAGCAGAACTCCATGCGCATCTCCACCGGCATGCTCAACGATGTGCTGGCCCAGGCAACGGCACGGGTGCAGCCGCCCACCGATAAAGGGCGCCGGCTGAAAATTTATTATATGACCCAGCCGTCCACCCGTCCTCCCACATTTGTCTGCTTTGTCAACCGGGCGGACCTGTTCCATTTTTCCTATCAGCGGTATCTGGAAAACCAGATCCGCGAGACCTTCGGGCTGGAGGGTACGCCGATACGCCTGATTATACGGGAAAAGGGAGAAAAAAACGGACGATAGGAGACGAGAAAAATGGATTCCTTCCTTGCGTTTATACAGAGCTTTTGGATGCCTCTGGTGCTGGGGTCGGCCATTGCTTATCTGCTGGGCAGTGTAAACTTTGCCATTGTGGTTACCCGGTGTATGAAAAAAGGGGATATCCGCCAATATGGCAGTGGAAACGCCGGCGCCACCAATGTGCTGCGCTCCCAGGGAAAGGGCGCCGCAGCGCTGACCACCTTAGGCGACCTGGCCAAGAGTATGCTGGCGGTTTGGATCGGCGGGTGGCTGATCACCCATATCAACCCTGATCTGATTCTGTCTTCCACGGTCGGTTCCGGCACATACGAAGAAGAGCACCTGCGCCTGATTGGCGAGTACATAGCCGGTCTGTTCTGCATCCTGGGGCATTTATATCCCCTGTATTTCGGCTTTAGGGGAGGAAAGGGCGTTTTGGCCACATTGGGGATGATGCTGATTTTGGATTGGCGAGTCGCCCTGATCAGCTTGGGCGTGTTCATCATCGCCCTGATTATTGGCCGCATGGTATCGCTCGGCTCCATCTTGGCCGGGGTCACCATGGTGATTTGCACCTTCCTCTTCCGCGCGTTTGTGGATCATTATCCCACCTGGGTGGTGGCTCTGTGCACGATCATGGCGTTGATTATCGTCGTTTTGCTGATTTTTAAGCATGTGCCCAATATCAAGCGAATACTCAACGGCACGGAAAGCAAAATCGGTTCCCGTCATAAAGACGGCGAGGGGAAATAGAGAAAGGAGATGTCCGCATGGCCAAAATTATGGTGGTGGGAGCCGGTGGTTGGGGAACCGCTTTGGGCCTCATGACCCACCAGTATGGGCATGACGTGACCCTGTGGTCTCCCTTTGAGGAGGAAATCGAGCAGATCCGAAAGGATCAGGAACACAAAAAACTGCTGCCTGGGGTACCGGTGCCGGAGACCATCCAGCTGACCACCGATATCACCCAAGCGGCGTCAGCCGATCTGGTGATTATGGCGGTTCCCTCCTTTGCCGTGGAGGAGACGGCTGCAAATTTGGGGAAAATCCTTCCCAAAGGAACCATTATCGTCAATGCCGGGAAAGGGCTGCAAAACGATACGCTTCAGCGCTTTTCCCAGGTGATCGGCCGGGCGGCCCCTCAATGCCCGGTGGTGGTGCTGTCCGGCCCCTCCCACGCGGAGGAAGTGGCCCGTGGCATCCCCACCACGGTGGTGAGCGCCTCCGAAGACCTCACGGCGGCAGAGACAGTACAGGAATGGATGATGAATCCCCGCTTCCGGATATACGTCAATCCAGATGTCATCGGCGTGGAACTGGGTGGTGCGCTGAAAAACGTCATTGCCCTGGCCGCCGGTATCCTCGATGGTATCCAGTTGGGGGACAATGCCAAGGCGGCGCTGATGACGCGCGGCCTTGCGGAGATGGCGCGTCTGGGGGTGGCCATGGGGGCCAAAGCGGAAACCTTTGCCGGGTTGTCCGGCATGGGGGACCTGGTGGTCACCTGCGGCAGCATGCACTCCCGTAACCGGCGGGCCGGCATCCTGATCGGCCAGGGCTTTACGGCCGAACAGGCGGTCCGGCAGGTGGGGACGGTGGAAGGCTATCTGGCGGCAAAGGCCGCCTGGCGCCTTTCCCAAAAGGCCGGTGTGGAGATGCCCATTGTGGAGCAGTGCTACCGGATCTGCTACGAAGGCCAGGAGGCCGCCGGGGCCATCCATGCCCTGATGGCGCGTCCCCGGCGGCAGGAGCTGGAGCATTCCTGGATATAATATTCAGATAAACCAACCAGAGAAAAACCGTCTAGACAAGCAAAAAGTAAGAACCGCTGTTTTCCCGGCCAGGCATATCCGGGAGTCCTCACGCATATAGGTAGAGTGATGATTCAAGCAAAAGGGGTGCGGCGGTATGTTTGTGTTCTCCGTTAAGACGTCAAAAAGGCGGATAGGGGTTTTGGTCCTGTGCGTAGCGGCGCTGATTCTCATCATTATAGCGGCGGTGGGCCGCCCGGCCGCCCCCACGTCTGCAACTGTTTCCACCAGCCCGGCCGAGGGAGGCAGCGAAACCAAGCGGGTGGCCTTTCTGCGCTCGCTTGGATATGAGGTGACGCCATCGCATACCGCTGTGCGGGAGATTTTAATTCCCGATACCTTTGATGAGGAGACAAACAGCTATAACGAGCTGCAGAAGACGGCCGGGATGGATCTGGCGCCCTATCACGGAAAGCGGCTGAAGTGCTGGTCGTATGAAGTGCTCAACGATCCGTCGGGCCAGGAGGCACAAGCGCATTTGTACGAATACCAGAACACCATTGTGGCGGGGGATGTGTCCTCCACCGAGGCGGATGGATTTATGCGGGCACTGGTTTCGGTGGGAGCATCTCAATAATGGAAGGATAGAAAACAACATGGCGGCACAGCGACTGGACAAAATATTGGCTTCGCAGGGAATGGGAAGCCGCAGCGATGTGCAAAAGCAGATCCGGCAGGGGCGGGTGACCGCAGACGGAGTAACGGTGCGTGACCCGGCGGAAAAAATCGACCCCGACCGGGTGCTGCTGGCTGTTGACGGACACCCTTTGCGCTATCGCCGCCATCTTTATATCATGATGAATAAGCCGCCGGGGTTGCTGTGCGTGTCGCGGGATCCCCGGCAGAAAACGGTGCTGGACCTGCTGCCGCCCGCTCTTTGGCGGAGCGGCTTGTTTCCTGCCGGCCGGTTGGACAAGGATACCGTGGGGCTGACCCTGATTACCGACGACGGCGATTTTGCCCACCGTATGCTTTCTCCCCGCCGGCATGTGGACAAAACTTATCGTGCGGTGGTGGACGGGCCGGTGACGGACGAGCAGGTATCCGCTTTTACAAAAGGTTTGCTTTTGGAAGATGGGACGCTCTGTTTACCGGCAAAATTACAAATTCTAAAGGCCGGGCCTCATCCATTGGTGGAAATCGTGATACACGAAGGGAAATACCACCAGATAAAGCGGATGTTTGGAACATTTGGGCACAAGGTATTGTGGCTTAAACGGGTGGCCATCGGTGGACTTTGGCTGGACAACCACTTGGAAGAAGGCGGATCCCGGGAGCTTTCCGACGAGGAAATCGGTCTCGTGTGGAAGTAATGGGGATTATTTTTGGTGAATTTGTCCTTATGGAAAATAGATAAAAGAATTTTTGAAAGTTTGTTGATAAACGGTATGGTTATCTGCCGGAGAATCTGGTATATTAATACTATTATCAGACTGGTGTAGATTTGTCTGACGGCTGTAAATAAATGGGAGGTTTTACCATGGCAAGTTTGTCCCTGAAAGGCATTTATAAAAAGTATCCCGGCGGGGTAACCGCGGTTTCCGATTTTAATCTGGAAATCAAGGATAAGGAATTTATTATCCTGGTCGGTCCTTCCGGCTGCGGTAAATCCACCACGCTGCGCATGATTGCCGGCCTGGAGGAGATCTCGGACGGGGAACTGTACATCGGCGACAAACTGGTCAACGATGTGGCCCCCAAAGACCGCGATATCGCAATGGTGTTCCAGAACTACGCCCTTTATCCGCATATGACGGTGTTCGAGAATATGGCTTTCGGTCTGAAGCTGCGCAAGGTAGCCAAGGACGAAATCAAACGCCGGGTGGAGGAAGCGGCCCGTATCCTGGACATTGCCCATCTTCTGGACAGAAAGCCCAAGGCTTTGTCCGGTGGTCAGCGCCAGCGTGTGGCGCTCGGCCGCGCCATTGTGCGTGAACCCAAGGTCTTCCTGCTGGACGAACCCCTTTCCAACTTGGACGCAAAGCTGCGTGCGCAGATGCGTACCGAGTTGTCCAAGCTGCATCAGAAACTGGGTACCACCTTTATTTACGTTACCCACGACCAGACCGAAGCTATGACGATGGGCGATCGTATCGTGGTTATGAAGGATGGCTTTATCCAGCAGGTCGATACCCCCCAGAATCTGTATTCGCTGCCCTGCAACACCTTTGTCGCCGGGTTTATCGGCAGCCCCCAGATGAACTTTGTGGACTGCAAGCTGATCAAAAAAGACGGCGTGTTCTGCGTGGAGTTTGGCTCGGAGGATACCAAGACCAAACGCGGCGTGAAATACCAGATCCCGCTGCCGGAATACAAAAACGAGAAAAACGCGCTGGAAAAGTATGTGGACAAAGAGGTGCTCATGGGCATCCGTCCCGAAGATGTGCACGACGAGCCCCGGTATCTGGAAAAATTCGCGGACAGCAAGATCAACGCGGATGTGGAAGTTACCGAAATGATGGGTGCGGAAACCTATCTGTACCTGGTGGTGGAGGGGGTCAACATGACCGCCCGTGTGGAGCCGACCTCTACGGCCCGTCCCAGCGACACCATCGAAATCGTGCTGGACAGCGACCGTATCCATCTGTTTGATAAAGAGACAGAGCGCGCGATCTGCCACTGATAGAAAACGGATACAAAAAATATTGCTTAAGCAAGGTTTGCGGCGCCTGCTTTCCCTAAGGGGGGCAGGCGCCTGTCTTTTTTCACAGCACGGTTTTTGCTCTACCCAGGGCGCAGGCAAAAAGATGGCCGACAAAATAGGATGCCCCGCTTTCTGCAAAATTCCGGACGGTTCCCGGTTCGTTTGTGAAAAAACCGGGTTAAAGTATGTCTGAAATGTAAAATTTGGTTAAAACACACGATATCTCTCTGCTTTTTTCTCCTTTATACTTGAAAAAAGTTTTGAAATTGTGTACAATAAACCATGATGCTGCAAAGTATGCATTGTTGTTTTGTTTGAAAACCGGACCGTCCCGTATGGCCGTGTGCTGCGGGAATTAACGAAAGAAGGGGTAGAGCCATTATGTCTAACCGACTGTTCCAAAGTGTTGTTCATCAGATGAGAGAGGCCATCGACCGTACGATTGGCGTGATTGACGAGACCCTGGCGGTTATTGCGTGCAGTGATTTGGGGCGTATTGGGGAGCCCTGCCCTCAGATTCAAGAGGAGGCCTTTTCGTCGACGGATTCCTTTGTGATCGACGGATATACCTATAAAGCGTTCGGTTCCCGTCCCACCAGCGAGAACATTCTGTTTGTGGAGGGGGCAGACGAGCAAGCCCAGCGGTATGCAGCTATGCTGGCGGTTGCACTCTCCAGCATCAAGCAATACCACGATGAAAAATATGACCGGGGTAATTTTGTCAAAAACGTGATCCTGGACAACATCCTGCCGGGTGATATCTATTTAAAGGCAAGAGAACTGCGGTTTAACAACGATGTCAGCCGGGTGGTGCTGCTTATCCGCGTTTCTGCCCGCGCCGAAGTGTCCGCATACGATATCCTGCAAAACCTGTTCCCGGAAAAGAACAAGGATTTTGTGGTGAATATCAACGAAACGGATATCGCGCTTGTGAAGGAGATCCGTCCCGGTATTGATTCCAAAGACCTTGAAAAATTGGCCCGCTCCATTGTGGACACACTGGGCAGCGAGTTTTATACCCAGGCAGTGGTTGGCATCGGCAGCGTGGTGGAAGGCATCAAGGACCTGGCCCGTTCCTTTAAGGAAGCGCAGGTGGCGCTCGAGGTCGGCAAGGTGTTTGATACAGAGAAAGCCATTGTCAACTATGACAATCTGGGGATCGCACGGCTGATTTATCAGCTGCCTACTACCCTGTGCGAAATGTTCCTGAAAGAAGTCTTTAAGCGCGGCTCCATTGATTCGCTGGATCAGGAGACCCTGTTCACCATTCAGCGGTTTTTTGAAAATAACCTCAACGTGTCCGAAACCTCGCGCAAGCTGTTTGTCCACCGCAATACGCTGGTTTACCGGTTGGAGAAGATCAAGCGCCTGACCGGTTTGGATTTGAGGGAGTTCGATGATGCCATTGTATTCAAGGTGGCCCTGATGGTGAAAAAATACCTGATGGCCAATCCCGTAAAGTATTAAAAATCCCATACCGCCGCCGACCAGCGAAAGCTGGTCGGCGATTGTCGCTTCTTCCATCCAGGGCAGCCGCTTTTGACAAAAAAGGCCTTTTGCCGGGCGGACTTGGAAACGGAAGGTGAAATTGGCAGAAATTTTGCCTTGCCGCTGCCTGGGGAAACCCATTATGATAAAAGTAGCGTACTGGAACGGGAAGGGACGGTTAGGTCAAACGGAAGGACGGTTGCGGACTGCTTGACCGCGGATGGTGCCCCGACACAGGAGGTGTCTTTTTTTGATTGAGTTCAAGGGTGTACATAAAACGTACGACAATGGGACAAAAGCCCTCAAAGACGTGAACATCCATATCGACAAAGGGGAATTTGTCTTTATTGTGGGTGCGTCTGGTTCGGGGAAAAGTACATTCTTAAAATTGATTATGCGGGAAGAAAAGCCCAATGCCGGAGAAGTGATTGTCAACGGCTTTAAGCTCAACAAGCTCAAGCGGCGTAAGATTCCCTATCTGCGCCGTACCATGGGGATCGTGTTCCAGGATTTCCGACTGATCAATCATATGACGGTGTTCGACAATGTGGCGTTTGCCATGCGGGTCATCGGTGCTTCCCAGAGAGAGGTGCGCAAACGGGTACCCTATATCCTGGGGCTGGTGGGCCTTCAGAATAAGGCCCGCAGCTTTCCGCAGGAGCTTTCCGGCGGTGAACAGCAGAGGGTGGGCCTGGCCAGAGCCCTGGTGAACAACCCTTCCATGATTATTGCGGACGAGCCTACCGGAAATATCGACCCGGAAATGTCCATGGAGATCGTGGAACTGCTCACTGAGATCAACCGACGGGGAACCACGGTGCTGATGGTCACTCACGAACACGAGCTGGTGCATGCGTTCCACCACCGGATCATTGAGATCCGGGATGGGAGTGTGATTTCCGACAGCCTGTATACCGGCGAGGATGGGGATGGCTCTGCAGTGCCACAGCCAAAAGACGAAACGGCACCTTTGAACGGAACGGAAATAGATGCCCGTGCAGCCGAGTTGTCCGAAACGGCGCCCGAAACCGCGGAAGGAGGCGAGGCGGATGAAACTGAGTAGTGCGCGCTACCTTTTGCGGGAAGGATTCCGCAATATCTGGCAAAACCGTTTTATGGCGATCGCCTCCATTTGCGTGCTGATTTCCTGCCTTTTGCTGACCGGCGGTGCTTACCTTGTTTTTGAAAACATTGACAACGCCTTCAAGCAGATTTACGAACAAAACGTAGTGGTGGTATTCGCAAAGGAGAATACCACGCAGGAACAACTGCAGTCTCTCGAACAGCAGCTTGGCCAGATATCCAACGTCCAAAGTGTCGATTTTATTTCCAAAGACGAGACGCTGGAAACCTACAAAAACGATATACCGGAAGCCACCTATGAGGAAATGCAGGGGGAAGAGAATCCCATGCTGGACTTGTTTGTGGTGACCTTTGAAGATCTGGAGCAATTTGACACTACACTCGACCAGATTGAACAGTTGCCATATATAGACGATATCAGCTCCAACCGGACCATTGCCCAAACGCTGACGCGGGTGCGCAATATTGTGCTGACAGTAGCGGGATGGATCATCGCTGTGCTGTTGCTGGTATCCCTGTTTATCATTTCCAATACCATCAAGCTGACGGTTTACAGCCGGCGGCTGGAAATTTACATCATGAAATCGGTGGGCGCTACCAATTTGTTTATCCGTATTCCCTTCCTGATCGAGGGAATGATTCTGGGACTGGTATCCGGCGGAGTGGCGTATGGTATTTTGTATTACCTGTATGACCGGCTGGCCGGCATGTTCTCCTTTACAGGGGTATTCGGCCTGGTGCCTTTTGACGATGTATGGAGCATACTTTTGGCCGGATTCCTTTTGGCGGGCATGCTCACCGGTATGCTGGGAAGCGCCATTTCCATGGGACGCTATTTGAAACGGGACGGAGGTACTTCAGATGAATAAGCGACAATTATCACGTCTGGTACGCTGGACAGCCGTTTTAGGGGCGGCCGTGCTGACCGTGGTTTCGCCTGCGGGGCTGTTCCGGGCGCCGGTCAGGGCGGAGACGGAAGCGGAGCTGGAAGACCAGCTTTCCGATCTGGAGGCGGAGGAACAGCAGCTCAACCACGACCTGGCCATTTACCAAGATGATTTGGACAAGCAGCAGGAATATTTGGATACCCTTAACGGCCAGATACAGAATGCGGTGGACCAGATCGAAGTCCTGACCGATCAGATCGACGCGCTCAACAACCAGATCTATGCCAAGGAGCTGGAAATTTCGGAAAAAGAGCAGGCCATTGAAGACCGGGAGCAGGAGATCCAGGACGATTTTGAAAAGCTGCAGGACCGGCTGCGGGCCATTTCCAAAAGCGGCAATATGTCCACGCTGCAGATGCTGATGGATACAGACGAGTATACCGACTATCTGATCAAATCCAAAATGATGCAGCGTATTGCAGAAAACGACCAGCAGCTGATGGATGAGCTGGATGCCGAAATCCAGGTGATTCAGCAGGAAAAAGAACAGGTAGAGGAAGAAAAACAGGTCATTGACGACGAGCGTATGGAAGTCGTGGCCGTGAAAGAAAAAGCCGACGGCAAAAAAGCCGAGCTGGACACGTTGTATGACGAGGCCAACAGTGTGGCCCAGGAATTGGAAAGCAGCATTGACGGCTACGAAGAGCAGTTGGCGGAAAACCAGCAGCGGCAGCAGGAAGTGGAAGAATCGCTTCAAGAGCTGATCCGCCAGTCTACTAGTAGCGGTTCTTCGTCAGACGGTGGCGGAGGCGGTTATGAAGGGTCTTATGGTGGCGGCACCATGTATTGGCCGGTCCCGGCCGTGCACAATGTTTCTTCCGGGTACGGATACCGGTGGGGAACGGTGCACCGCGGCATTGATATTTCGGAGGGGGCTGTTCCGATCTATGGCCAGGATATCGTGGCGGCGGCCGATGGACGTGTCATTTATGTGAACAACAGCAATTCCTGGGGCTCAGGCGTATCCTGGGGATACGGATACTGCGTGATCATTGACCACGGCCCGGATGCCAACGGCAACAATATCACCACCCTTTACGCACACTGTTCCCGGGTGAACGCCTATGTGGGACAGGAGGTCACGGGCGGCAGCACCGTGATTGCCGCGGCGGGCGCAACCGGTGATGTTACCGGACCTCACCTGCATTTTGAAGTGCGGGTAAATGGGGTTGCCGTTGATCCAATTGCAAACGGATATATCAGCGCGGGCTGATTGCCGCGCTAAAAAGGGATACAGCGCAGGCCCCTGCTTTGCCGGGGGGCGCTGTATCCCTCTGCTTTTCACGACGGATTGTTTGCCGGAAAAGGAGTTGTACATATGAACAAAAAGGTCTCTGTCGGCGCCCTGCTGACCACGGTGATTCTGGCTGTTGCGCTGACGGTATCGGTCACCATGCTGCTTGCCATCCGGTATTTTAATTCCACTGTCAGCGACGTGACCCAGCGTCAGGCCCTGTTTGACTATGTAACCGAGGTGGACCGGATCGTCCGGTATAATTACTATGGCACCATTGATGAGGAAAAGCTGCGCCAGGCTTTGAGCGAAGGATATATCGACGGGATCGGGGACCCTTATGCCGCCTATCTGTCGGCGCAGGAATATCAGCAAGCGCTGGATGCACAAAAAGGCCGGCAAACCGGCTTTGGGCTGGAGATCGCCCTATCCGATAATGGGCGTATCGTGATCACCCGTGTCCATCAGGACTCGACTGCGGACAAGGCGGGTATCCAGACGGGGGATATCCTGACAGCTGTCAACGGGGATGAAATATCCGCATCGGATTTTACTCAGGTTAGCCAGACCCTCCAAGAGGCAACAAAAGTGATTTTAAGCGTTCAGCGGGATACAACAAGCCATGCATTTGAAATTTCCACCAGCACATTCGAAACCGTCAGCGTGGAAGGGCGTCTGATAGAAGGGCATATCGGGTTTATCCGTATCTATACCATCCATGACGCGACCCCACAGCAGTTTTCCAACGTTTACGAGCAGCTCCAACAGCAGGGAGCGACCCGGTTTATCTTTGACGTGCGGGACAATGCCGGCGGCTCCTATACGGCGGTGGAGGAGCTTCTTGCCGGTTTGGTGCCAAGTGGCGCCTATGCCCGGCAGACCGATAACACCCAAAAGACCACTGATCTCACGTCGGAGAATGACCAGGTGATGACCGCCCCTTCGGTGACGCTGGTCAACGGCACCACGGCCGGAGAAGCAGAGCTGTTTGCCGGTGTGCTCCAGGAGATGGGGATGACAACGGTTATCGGGGAAGTGACAGCGGGGAAAGGAATGATCCAGCAGTATTTCACCAACAGCGATGGGTCAGCCATCCGCTTGTCGGTGGCGGAGCGCAGCCTCATCCAGGGGGGGAGCATAGAGGGCGTGGGGATCCTTCCCGACGAAGAGGTCCGCCTGCGCGGCCAGTTGGCGTTGACTCCAGAGGAGGACGACGCCCCGTTGCAGGCAGCTCTAAGGCACCTGCGTGAGACCGGCGGCACCACCGGGACAACGGTATCCTCCATCACTTCGTCCACCTCGTCCGGCCAAGCGGTGGGAAGTGCAACCACCCTCCCCAGCAAGGCGTCCGGTAATTCCACGGCCGCACCGTCTACAGCAAAGTCTTCCGGTCCCTCTGTCAGGTAAATGCGCCCCCAATTTTGAATTCGGTGATGATTGCATACGTTGAATCATCGTGCCGTTTCGCTGTAGCTTGGTTTTTCCTCCAGCGTGGGTTCAATCACCTTTTTCTTCAATCCCGGAGTTGTTTTCTGGTTCGGTATTCCTTTTGGCATAATAATGCACCCCTCTTGTTATCTAGTATACCAATACTGTCTAACAATTGGGGTGCTGTTCATTATCCGGACAGGCTGTTTTTATAAGTCTTTAAAATTGTTACGCCAAGCTTTGTGCAAAGCGGCGGCCGAGTTCCTGCGCATCCTCCAGGTCCTTTTGGGAAGGGACAAAGAGGACTTTGTATCCGTCTTCAAATACCGACATCCGCAGCCCCTTTAACCGTGCGACCACATTGGGGACGGCTTCGCCGCTCCAACCATAGGAGCCGAAAACCAGCGCCGGCTTTTTCTTGTTGTTGATGGCATCCACCCCGCTGAGCAGCTGCCATACCGGGGCGACGGCATCGGCGTTGATGGTGGGGGTGCCCACCGCAATGGCGTCGGCTGTGTTCAGCGCATTCTGGAGGAATCCCATGTCATGGTCGTTGATGTCGTAGACCGTCACACGCGCGTCGGAAAGCGTTTCCCCGATGCCGCGGGCAATAGCCTGTGCCAGCCGGTCGGTGTTGCCATAGGCCGAGCAATAAAACACCGGTATATCCCGGCCTTCTTTTTTATCGGGCTGGCTCCATTGCCGGTATTGCTCGATCACTTCATCCATTCGGCCCTCTTTGGTCAGAACCGGTCCGTGGCTGGTGCAGATATACGCGATATCCAGGTCCTGGATCTTGTCGATGCCTTTGAGCACATACGGCTTAAAGGGACCGAATATGGCGTCGTAATAGCCTTTCAGAGCGGTCTTATACTGCGCCGGATACTGGATCTGAGTATCCAGAACATGGGGCTCACAATAGTGCGCGCCAAAGAAATCGCAGCTGAACAGGGTTTTGTCGTCCGCCGACCAGGTGAACATGGAATCCGGCCAATGGAGAAAAGGCGCCATGCGGAATTCCAGAACCTTTCCGCCCAGGTCCAGCGTTTCCCCGTCTTTGACCACCCGGACCGGCAGATCCTGCCGGTTGGTGATGTTGCGGATATACAGGGAACCGGCCTGGCTGACCAGGATCTGCGCACGGGGGCAGACTTCCAGCAGCCGGGCAAGTGCGCCGGTGTGGTCCGGTTCACAGTGGTTGAGGATGATGTAGTCGATCTCTTCCGGCGGGCAGACAGCCCGGATATTGTCGAGATACTGGTCAAAATATGTAAGGTGGCAGGTCTCCACCAAAGCGGTTTTTTCCTGCCCACGGACCACATACGAATTGTAGGTGGTGCCGTATTCGGTACGCATCACGACATCGAAAATCCGCATGATGGGATTCAGGATGCCGACAGCATAAATGTCTTTTGTCAAAGGACGTACCGGCATGGACAAGGTCCCTCCTTATGCCTCTTGCTCAAACATATCTTTGCCCACGCCGCACAGGGGGCAGACAAAATCTTCGGGAAGATCTTCCCATTTGGTTCCGGCCGCAATCCCGTTGTCCGGATCGCCTGCCGCTTCATCGTATACATACCCGCAAACCGAGCAAACCATCTTTTTCATAATCGAAAATCCTTCTTTCTTTCAATATATTTGGGGACTATCTTATTTTTACTACAGTCGGGGCTTTGTGTCAATCCCTTATTTCATTCCCGCCACCATGACCGCACCAGTAAAAAGGCCGATGAGTCCGCTGGCCGCCCCGAGCAGGACGCGCCGGATTCTTTGCCGCCGCCGCGCCCGGCGTATGCCTTCATATCCGCCCACTGTCCGCAGCAGGCGCCGGGCTTCCTGCCGCAGCTGTTCGTCGGCAAAATCGCTGCAGGCTGGTCGCACCACCAGCAGCGCCCGTTCAAAATATTCGTTTCCCGTATCGGTGACCTCGATCATTTGCCGGTTGATCCCTTTGATCATAATGGCTGCCCACTCCTTTATCCAGTTGTGTACCGATAGGATGCCCACGAATTTCCAACTTTATACTTTTCCGGCCGGAAAAAGGGGAGATGCGGGATGGGAAATCGCTGAAAAAGGCAAGTATACAATTTGTAAACTGCGTTTATCGTCGTCAAATGTTGAAAACACAGTGGAAAATGTGGATAACCCGCCTGTTTTCAGCGAAAAAAGGGTGGTGGAAAGTGTGGAAATCCATTTTCTTCCATGTTTTCAACCGCTTTTTTGATACGGACGGTTTAGCAGGCTTTACCTGCGGCAAAACAGGGAAATAAAGAAATAAAAGACTCCCCAGCCGCGATTTTGGTTGCGGCTGGGGAGTGACTCTGTCCCAAGGCAGAGCATGTCCGGACGGACGTCAGGGGAGCGGGCGGGAGGTCAGCCACCACACAGCCCGTTCGATCGCGTCTTTGGATTGTCCCCAATCGGCATCCTCCCCGGTATTGCGGTAATCAAACATTTTGCAGAAGTGGGAAACATCGCCGCGCAGAACCGTCAGATAACGGTGACAAAGCTGCGCCGCGGCCTGGGCAAAAGCGGGCTGGCTCTTTTTATCCATACGGGAGGCAGCCGCCTCGGTCAAAGCGGAAAAGTGGGGGAGGCAGAGGACTTCCTGGGCGGCAAAAAGGTCGCGGAAATCCCGCTGTTCTTCCCAGAGACGGCAGACCGTGGCGAGCATTTTTTGCATGGTGGTTTCCACCTGGTCGCAGATAAAGCAGCTGCTTGCCGCCTTCCCGGCCGAGCGTCCCTGCCGGGGCGCGCTTTTACCAATCACCGGCAGGCCGGAAAAAACCTGCTTTTCAAGCTCATCCAAGTGGCTTTCCAGCATTAACGCCACGCTCAGACGGTTGCGCTGCCCCAGCATTTGCTGATAATGGCGAAAGCAAAATCCCTGCTTATTGGTTTCGATGCGCACATCCGGCTCCATCATGGCGGCCCCGGTGATGTATTCCACCACCCGTTTTTCCAGCGTGTCCCGCAGGCGGCAGATGGGACACCCCTCTTTGGGTTCAAACACTTCGCTGACCGGAATGCTGACTAAACTTTCCCGCATACGCCGTGAACACACCCTTCCTTTGCGATTGTTGTGGACTTCAGTATAACATGCGGTAAAGTGGCTTTGCAACCGCAAACACGGCCTTTCAAAGTTTTTTGGCCCTGCTCTTTACGGCGGAGGAAAAATCGTGTATAATACGAATAATCACTGAAATTAGGAGGTTTTGTTATGCCACTGGTAAACACAAAGGATATGTTTAAAAAAGCCTATGAGGGCGGCTATGCCATCGGGGCGTTCAATGTCAACAACATGGAGATCATGCAGGGGATCGTAGAGGCCTGCAAGGAGCTCAACTCCCCGGTTATCCTGCAGGTTTCCGGTTCGGCCCGCAAATATGCCCACCATGCGTATCTGTACCATATGGTGCAGGCGGCGGTGGAAGAAACCGGCCTGCCCATTGTGCTGCACCTGGACCATGGCTCCAGCTTTGAGCTGTGCAAGGATTGCATCGACGGCGGTTTTACCTCGGTCATGATCGATGGTTCCCATCTGCCGTATGAGGAAAATGTGGCCGTGACCAAGCAGGTAGTGGATTACGCCCATGCCCGCGGCGTGACCGTAGAAGGCGAGCTGGGACAGCTGGCCGGCGTGGAGGATGAGGTCAGCGTGGAGGCCGACAAAGCCAACTACACCGATCCCGACCAGGTACAGGATTTTGTGACCCGCACGGGGGTGGATTCTCTGGCCATCGCCATCGGAACCAGTCACGGGGCTTTCAAGTTCAAACCCGGCCAGAAACCGCAGCTTCGGTTTGATATTTTGCAGGAAGTGATGGATCGCCTGCCCGGTTTCCCGATTGTGTTGCACGGCGCTTCTTCCGTTATGCCCGACTATGTGGCCACGGTCAACAAATTCGGCGGTCAGATGGCCGACGCCATCGGTATCCCGGAGGATATGCTGCGCAAGGCCGCTTCCATGGCGGTGTGCAAGATCAACGTGGACTCCGACCTGCGCCTGGCCATGACGGCGGGTGTGCGCAAACATCTGGCGGAGAACCCCACCCATTTTGACCCCCGCCAGTATCTGGGCGAAGGCCGCGACAACATCACGGCGGTTGTCAAGCATAAGGTGGAAACCGTTTTGGGCAGCGCCGGAAAAGCATAACCGGATTGGTAAATTTGCCCTCTTTATACTCGATAAAACACCATCTCTTGTGGAGAGATGGTGTTTTTTATGTGATAAAAGGATGAAAATTGTCACATAGCCTTTACGAGTTCCGTGGAATCCTTTAAACTGAAAATACGCGAATACAGTCGAAAAATAAGGCCGAAAAGGAATCCCCACTCTGCTACAAGAAGGATGGAGGCTTTTGTGAAGTTACGAAAACGCAGCGAAACAAACCCGCCTGCGGAGGGCGCCCCTTTTCCATGGTATACTGTAAAAATGGCCGGTGGATTGTTGCTGATGGTCTGTATGTTTTTTCTGGCGGACATGTGGACGTCCTCGGCCGCTGACTCAGTCAGGGAACGGAGTGGTTCCGTGATACAGAATTTGAATGGGGCGGTGGTGGCGAATGCCGCCCAGACGCCGTCAAGCGGCGCTTATGAAACGGAAGCATCTTCCGCTGACGCCGTGGAGCTGCCTGAGGAATACGAGATCGCGGATTTCCCGGTGATATTGCAAACACCGGAGTTGCCCACCGGATGCGAAATCACCGCTTTGACCATGCTGCTGCGGTATTACGGGCTGCCGGCGGAAAAAACGACCATGGCCGCCGCCTATCTTCCCAAAACCTCTCTCAATCTTACCGAAGGAGAAGACGGCCGCCTTTACGGCCCGGATTTTACCCAGTATTTTGTGGGTGACCCGTTTACGCAGGGCGGCTATGTCTGTGGGACCGGCGCCATCCTGACGGCGGCAGAGCGGTATTTACAGGATATGGAAAGCTCCCTGCAGGCCGTGGACCTTTCGGGAAGCTCCCCGCAGGAGCTTTACCGCCGGGTCAGTGAGGGACAGCCGGTGTTGGTGTGGGTGACGATCAGCATGGAAGACCGGTGGGAGACACAGGGCTGGTATACCCAGGAGGGGGAGTTCCTGGAGTGGAGCCGTAACGACCACGCGGCTGTCCTGACCGGGTACACACAGGATACCGTCACCATCTGCGATCCCATTTCGGCTCAGATCACTTACGAGCGGGAACAGTTTGAAAAGGTATTCGCTTCGCGGGGAAACCTGTGTGTGGTGCTGGAGTGAATAGATAGTATAGCCGTAGGCGGTAGGCCGGCGTTTTATAAGGGCGCGATATGGGTTGCGGCGTACAAACACAAACAGGAAACCAATTGACAAAGGCTGAACAGCCGGGTCATTGCAGAACATAAAAAGCGGGCAGAAAGCCTCATGGCTTCTGCCCGCTTTTTCTATGTGGCTTGCCAATGCATTCCTGCATAACTGGGTTTTGATCTCCTGGCGCTGCACCCTCCGGGACAGCATGGAAAATGGAGGACTGGGGGCTTACTGGACATTAGTTGCAATCCAATGTATGCAGCGGATTAAATATCAATCCTTTTTCAAAGCGTTTAACAGGATGTAGAGCACAATCAATAAGGCGGTGGCGGCGCCGAGGACGATATACATGGTTGGAATCTCTACCTGGTTGCCGAAAAAATAAAGGTTGCAGTCAAGGGAATCTTTTATTTCTTCCACCACTTGTGAAGGGATTCCCTGTCTGTGCATTTCGGCGAGGGCCCCCTGCAGTGAATGGTTGCGGATGAGAGAGGTGCCGTATGTGCTGGGCAAAAAGGCAACGGCTTTTTGCAGCCCCTCTCCAAAAGAAGAGATTGGCATATACGCGCCGCAGATAAAGCCATATCCGGCACTGATAATGGCACCTACTGCGGAAATTTGCCCTTGTGTGGACAGGAAAAGATTGATAATGGAGGACAGGGCTGTCCCAAACAGGGAGAGAAGAAGGATATCCAAAAACAGCAAGAGCACATCGGTAAGGGTCATATACCACCCTACGGCCGCTACATAAGCAAGGCAGACGCCTGCTGCGACAAAGCAAATGAGCAGCGTGGAGATCAGAGTGGCGATATAGTAGCTCATGGAAAGGGTGGCGGATCTTACGGGGGATATTGTCAGATCCTTTATCGTGCCGTTTGCCTTGTCCTGCACCATTAAAAGGTTGGAACAAAAAGCCACCGTCACACATGAAACAGCAAGGATAGAGGATATGAGCTGGCCGCCCACCAGTCCGTCTACGATCCCTTCCGAAAGGGTGAATGCATCGGGCAAACCGGATGTGAAGCTGTCGCGGTACATATTGCCCAGAAAGGTGGCGTAAAGGACAAGCAGAATGGCAGGCGTTATCAGGGAGGTAAAAAACATGCCTTTATCCTTAAAAAATAGCTTGACATTTCGCCTTATAAGGACTGAAGACGTTCTCATTTTTCCCCACCCCCTACCAAGGTTTTGCCTGTGACCGCAAGGAACACATCGTCCATCTTGCCTTTTGTGATCTCATAATCGCAAAACACATCGGGATACCGGATGATCAGTTGGGTGGCGGCCTGCGTGTTTGGAACAGACAGGCGGTAGGCGTCCCGTATCCGCTCATAATCCGTCCCAAGCGTTTTAACAGTGGCTTCATCCACGCCGTAGAGGGTGATGTAATCTCCGGTATAGGTGTTTTTCAGCTCGAGCGGTGTTCCTTCGGCGGATATTTTGCCAGAGTCAATCATGACAACATAGTCGGCTTCGGCGGCTTCTTCCATATAATGCGTGGTCAGGAATACGGTCATATTCTCATTTCTGCGAAGGCCGGATATAACGCTCCAAAGTATTTTGCGGGTTTGCGGGTCGAGGCCCGTCGTCGGCTCGTCAAGGATCAGGATCTTCGGCTTGTGAAACAATGCCCGCGCAATATCGATCCTCCTGCGTTGCCCGCCCGACAATTTACCTACCGCGCGTTTTAGCAGATCTTCAAATTCCAGCAGCTTTGCAAGCTCCGTCAACCGTTGCCGGAACGCTTCGCCCACAATGCCGTACAGGGCGGCCCGGCTTTCCAGATTATCCCGGACGGAAAGCGCCGAATCCAGGACGGAGGACTGAAAAACCACACCCAGCTCACGCTTGATGGCATCGGCGCTTTTGTCAAGGTCGCGTCCGTCGATCACGATATGGCCGGTATCTTTTGATAACTGCCCGCACATGATGTTGATCGTTGTGGATTTTCCCGCACCGTTGATTCCAAGAAAGGCGAACAGCTCCCCCTCTTTGACACGAAAGCTCAGATCCTGAACCGCTTTTACCTCCCCGAAGCTTTTGCTGAGGTGGTCGATTTGTATGATGTTGTCCATGGCGTTTCCTCCTGTACGGCGTGGCCGGTCCCGGTATGGGAGCTGCAAAACTTGCGGATGATGACCGTCACTGTATGTAAGGCTGCAGAAAGTCCGAAACCGTTTGCCAATACAAATCGCTGTCGGTTTCCCGTGACTCGGCATGGCCGACCCCTTCCACGATCAAAAGCTGCTTTTGGACGGGGGCCGCTTCGTGATAGGCCATATTGGTGGGGACAAAATCGTCCTGGTCGCCGTCGGCACCGTCGGAGGCCAGCGCATAGTTCACAAAATAGTTGTCCGTGAAGGCGAGACCGCCGCCAATCAGGATCACAACGGCGCACAGGACCGATAGCAGTATTTTGGCGCGCTTTTTCATGAGCCGCCATCTCCTTGTTTTGCTTTTTATCCGTACGCTGGCCATCATACCAGATTTTTTCTTAAAAGGCAACCGGAGCCCGCTTGATAGCAAAATAAGGGAGCTTTCCGGCTTGAGAATCGGAAAGCTCCCTTGAGACAAAGCAGCCAATGGCCTGTGGGACCGATTACATCGGAATGGTGATGAAGAAGGGTTCGACCACCACCGGATCGTTCCCCAGCACAGCGCGGGGGATGTCGATGGCCACCACCACCGTACCGCCGACTGCATACCGCCAGGATTCATGATCGTATCCGGTCTGTTCGATCCCCAGCGTGACATGCCAGCAGCCATAAATATATTAGTATTTATATTTGACAATTATTCAAAGAACATGGTAATATGATTATATAGTGTAAAGTTAAATAATTAAAGTTGGCAGCGAAAAAAGCCGCAAACTTTGCAGCTGGATACGGCTATTCCAGCAAAGCCTATACCGTGGATCAATCCATTTTATCTGTCCGGGATGGGAAATACTTTGTGGACCAGTATGTGACGGTGACAACGGATGAGGGGATGCAGGCCGGGACGGTGATTCCGGTCCCCATCGCCTGACGGAGGATAAGGAATGGAGCCTTGGATCATTGTCTTGCCGCTTTTTGTCATACAATTCGTGCTCTTGATGTGCAACAAGCAGTGGTTCCACAAACACCGGGCCGTTTTGCTGATCCTTCCGGCGCTTTACTTTATCGTATTCATCATTCCGGGCTTATTCCATACATATGAGGGCGTTGCTCCGGGAGAAAACGCAAAAATGAATGTGGTGCATGCGCTGGTGGAGTGTATGTATGTCCTGGTGTTGCTGGTTCCCTTTGCGTTTACATTTGTGAAAAAGACCGGCTGGCGGGTGCTTCTTATTGCGTTGTTAATGCTTAACATGCCCCTTTTGCATAGCGGGATTCCGGACACATCCGAGGCCTGCTGCTTCGGGTTTCCGCTCTATTCGGTAAAGTTTCAATATCTTGATACAACGGCGCCATGTGTGGAGTTTGAATGGAACTGGCCAAATGAACCGTATATGTAAACAGGGACGGATGGGAATGCTTGCCCGCTGGTTGCTGCCCGGGATGGGAAATATTTTGTGGATCAGTATGTGACGGTGACAACGGATGAGGGGATGCAGGCCGGGACGGTGATCCCGGTCCCCATCGCCTAATGGGGAGATGCGGTATGATGGGGATGATACTGACCGGTGTTCTGCTGATTGTACAAATCGTCCTTTACCTTTTGGTGAAGCGCCGCTGGATTTTGCTCCTGCTTCCGGCGCTTTTCTTCCTTGCGGTCATCGTTCCGGGCTTATTTTATACTTACGAGAGCGTTCCGGCAGGAAAAATAAAAGGGGTGAATGCGCTGGTAAACAGCCTGTATGTTTTGGTGCTGCTGTTGCCCTTGGCGTTTACCTATGTTAAGAAGGCCCTTTGGCGCGTCCTGCTCATTGTGCTGATTGTGCTCATCGTTCCTATATCATTCGGTGCGGGCACGAATGTGTATGTGTACAACAGCCTGTTGTATACGGTCCATATCCGGCATTATAACGACATTCCCCAATCCCTGTACCATGATGTGACCGGGCAGTATGTGGAGTTTGAGTGGAATTGGCCGCGCAATACGGGGTGACCACCGACGAGAAATCAGGTGGGCACAGTGATTCCGATCCCCATTGTCTACGGGGAGGTGTGTGATGGTATTTTTCATTTGTATATTGCCGCTCTTTATCATACAATTCGTGCTTTTGATGTGCAACAAGCAGTGGTTCCACAAACACCGGGCCGTTTTGCTGATTCTTCCGGTGCTTTTTCTTGTCTTACTCATTGCTCCCGATCTGTCGCGCGCCTATGAGGGGATTCCGGAAGGGGAGTTGGCCCATGTCAGAGGAACCTATATATTGATAGACTGTATGTATGTTTTGGTGCTGCTGATACCTTTCGCGTTTACCTTTATCCACCACAATGGATTGAGAGGGATAATCATTGCGGCGCTTGTCCTTACCATGCCCGTGTCGTATGTGACGACGACAAATGCAGATGTATACGACAGCTTTTTGTATGAGGTCCAAATCCGGCATTATCGCGATATTCCACGCGAGGTTCTGCTTCATGATGAAACGGGGCCGTATGTGGAGTTTGAGTGGAATTGGCCGCGTGACCCATATGCGGATTAGCCGGTTCAAAGCGAAAGCAGCAAAGCCCCGCTCCATTGCGCATGGCGCACGGAGCGGGGCTTTTTGCCGGGATGGGCAAGTGCATCCCGCCGGAAGAATCCTGCGAGCCGGATGTGGGACGCGGAGAAGTGCAGCCGCAACAAATGCGGCTGCGCGGGGGGGAGCCGGCGCTGGCTTTCGGGCGGCGGATGCGGTGCCTGCCGGTTCAGCCACCCAGACAGGCATACACGGTGTTGCGTATGGTGCCGTGCCATTCCCACCAGGGGGAATTATCCTGCTGGATATAGAAGATGGACACCTCGCTGTCCGGGTCGGACAACCAATAGCATCCCATGGCGCCGTCCCACCCGAATTCGCCGTTTTGGCTGAGGGAGTTGTTGCGTTCGCGGTTGACAAGGGTGCGCACGCCCAGACCGTAGCCGTAGCCCATTTTACTCCAGCCGCCCATCGCTTCAAAATCCTTCTGTGACGCTTCGTCCATCTGGTTGGTCCGCAGCAGGTTGATGGTTTCGGGGCGCAGGATGCGGGCGCCGTTTGGAGCCGTGCCAAAGTTGGTCAGGGTTTCAATAAGCAGAATATAGTCGGCCAGCGACGAGGTAAGCCCACCGCCGCCGCATTCATACTCGGGGCCAAAGCCCATATTCATCCCGTTTTGCAGCTTGACCTCGCGGCTTTTCCCGGTGGCTGCGCAAAACCCGTAATATTCGGGAGCCAGCCGGTCCAGCTTGCTTTCGGGCAGATAGAAGGCGGTATCTTTCATGCCGATGGGAGAAAACACGGCGGTTTGCAGATACTCTCCAAACCGCTGCCCGGTCACCACCTCGATCAATGCGCCCAGCACATCGTGGCACATGCTGTAACGAAAATGGCTGCCCGGCTCAAACAGGAGCGGGGTTTTGGCGATGGCGCGCACCACCTCGCGGGTGGGACAGCGGCCGCCGGTCGCTTTTCGCACTTCCTCTATTTCCGGCGAGCTGGTGTTGTAAGACAGCCCGGCCTGCATGGAGAACAGATGCCGCACCAGAATCGGGTTTTGTGCCGGGCGAATCTCCTCCTGCCCGTCGTCCAGGACCACCCGCACGGTGGGATGAGCGAATTCCGGCATATACGCGGCCAGCGGGGCATTTAAGTCCAGCATCCCTTTTTCGGTTAGCTGCAGCCCGGCGGTGACCGTGGCGGCTTTACTGGCTGAAAAAAGATGCACCAGTGTGTCGGGCCGCAGGGGACGCTTTTCTTCCACATGGGAAAAACCGGTGCAGTATTCATATACCGGCTGGTGACGGTAATACACCGCACACCCGGCCATGGGCAGGTTCTTTTGCGTGTAAAAGGAATCGAGATAATCGGTCAGGGGTTGAAAATTCATAAGAACGCCTCCTTTAAATAGGTATCAAAGTTTGAACCGGGGGAAAAACGGCTTACCAACCGTTCAGCCCCGCTTTTTGCAGGGCGTGCAGGATCTTGTCCGGCAGTGGGCCGTATATGCCGCTCAAATCGGCCAGCTGGGTCTTGGCCTGTTGCCGGTGGGTGCAGCCGTCCGCCGGACAGCGGGAGGGGACCACCGGCAGGGAGAGCCGCTGCACGGCAGAGGCGATGGCGGCTTCTTTTAAAAAGATGAAGGGGCGGATCAGGGTGATTTGCCGCCGGTCGAGATAGCTTTTGGGGGAAAAACAGCCCAATGTCCCGCCGGACATCAAATTCATCCAGAAGGTTTCGGCCGCATCGTCCATATGATGGCCCAGCGCCACCACCCGGCATCCGGCCTCCACCGCCGTGCGGTGGAGCAATCCCCGCCGCATGCGGGCGCACAGGCTGCAGGGATTGTCCTCCCGGCGCTGCTCAAAAACCACCTCCCACAGCTGGGTGCGCTTGAGGATATACGGGATTTCCCATTGCCGGCAAAGCCCCTCGATCGCCGAATAGTCCCCCGGTTCTCCTAAAAAGCAGGGGTCCAGCGTGATGGCGGTCAGGGAAAAGGGGAGGGGATAGAAGGTGCGCAGCCGGGCAAGGGCGGCCAGCAGCGCCAGACTGTCCTTGCCGCCGGAAACCCCCACCGCGATATGGTCGCCCGCGGCAATCATATTGTATTGCTGGATGGCGGCGCGCATGGGAGCCAGCAGTGAGGTCATGGGGTCGGACATGAGCATCATCCTTTCAACCGTGAATTGAAAATGAGAAAACGAGCAAAAACGAGAAAACAAGAGAGAAAACAAGAGAAATGCGGATGTAAATTAAAAAATAGGCCAAACGCCCGTTGACAACCGGGGGGGGATGTGGTATCATCGAGAACGCGTTAAAAATTGGGACAAAAACAGGAGGTATTTATGATGTCCACATACATGGCGAAAGCCGGTCAGATCGACCGCAAATGGTATGTCATTGATGCCGCCGGTAAGCCCCTTGGCCGGGTAGCGGCTCAGGCGGCGGTGCTGCTCAGAGGCAAGCACAAGCCTGAATATACCCCCCATGTGGATTGCGGCGACCATGTTATCATCATCAATTGTGCCCAGGCGGTTCTGACGGGCAACAAGCTGCAGAACAAGGTGTGGTACCGCCACTCCGGTTGGATCGGCGGACTCAAAGAGGTCCAGTACAAGACCCTGATGGCCCAGCGCCCCGAAAAGGCGATGTCTCTGGCGGTCAACGGCATGATCCCCAACAACACCATCGGCCGCGCTGCGCGTACCCGCCTGCGGGTGTATGCCGGCGCTCAGCATGCACATGCCGCCCAGAAACCCGAGACATTTGAGCTGTAAGGAAGGAGGCTGTTTTTGATGGATTACAATACGAGACCTTATTTTTACGGAACCGGCCGTCGTAAAAAATCGGTGGCTCGGGTACGGCTGTATGCCGGAAACGGCAATGTCAAGATCAACGGCCGCGATATCGACGATTATTTCGGCCTGGAGACCCTCAAGCTGATCGTCCGCCAGCCTCTGGTGCTGACCGGTACAGGGGATAAGTTCGATATTGAATGCCGCGTATCCGGCGGCGGCGTCACCGGTCAGGCCGGTGCCATCCGCCACGGCATCTCCCGCGCGCTGTTGCAGTACAACAGCGACGAGTTGCGGCCTCAGCTGAAAAAGGCCGGGTTCCTGACCCGCGACCCGAGAATGAAAGAGCGGAAAAAGTACGGCCTCAAAGCGGCCCGCCGCGCTCCCCAGTTCTCCAAGCGTTAACCGTACGGGATTTGTTTCCATACGGCCGCAAAAACGGTGCGTTTGCCTTCCGGAGCTTTTTGCTCCGGAAGGTTTTTTATTGACCCAAAATGGGAAAACATAAACAAGGAAACGTTCTCCCGCCACAGGAAGGCCCGAAGGGGAGGCCAATCGGTCCTCTCGGGCTTGTGCCACAATTTTTGCAAACCGTTGCCGGAGGCGATGGGGGTGTAGCATGTGCAACTGTTCAAAAAGAATTTACAGAATTCCGGCAAATTTCCCTTGACGAATCATCTGGTTTTTATTACTATAAGAACGTATTTATAAAAACAGAGGAGATTGAGTTCATGTCTGGATTATTTCAAATCATCAGCGACAGCTCCTGCGACCTGCCGCCCGAATTGATTGCACAAAAAGGAATACAGATTGTCCCCTTTTACCTGTCGCTGGATGGGAAGGATTACTACAAGGAAGACGAAGAAATCAGCGTGCGGGATTTTTACCAGCATCTGGTGGATCACCCGGGGGTGTATCCCAAAACCTCCCTGCCGTCGGTGCAGGACTATATCAACGCCTTTACCCCCCATGTTGAGCAGGGGACGCCCATCGTGTGCGTGTGCATCACCACCAAATTCAGCGGTTCGTACAACTCGGCGGTCAATGCGGCCGAAATGCTCCGGGAGGAACACCCTCAGGCGAAGATCACGGTCATCAACTCCATGGTGAACACGGTGCTGCAGGGCCTGTTTACGCTGGAGATTGCCCGGATGCGGGATGCGGGCCTGTCCTATGAGGAGACGGTACAGCGGGCCGAAAACCTGCGGCCCAGCGCGCGGATCCTGTTCACCATCGGCAGCATGGACTATCTCCTGAGCGGCGGGCGGATTGGGAAGCTGGCCGGGACAGCGGTATCGGCCCTGAAGCTCAAGCCGTTGATCGTGCTTAAGGAGGGGGAGATTTTCCCCACCGGGATCACCCGCAACCGGGAAAAGGCAAAAGATAAACTCATTACCCAGGTGCGCAACCATTTTTCCAAAACGGGGGAATCCCCGGACGATTACGCCCTTTGTGTGGGATACGGCTATGACCGGGAGGAGGGCGAAGCATTCCGCAACCGCCTGCTTCAGGATATGGCCGGTTACAGCAAGGTGACCGAGATACCCTTGGTGCAAATCGGCGCCGCCATCGGAGTGCATACAGGCCCTCACCCGTTGGGTATCGGCCTGATAAAGCGGTACGACGCATAAAGCGGCGTGCCGCTTTTGCTAAAGCATGGGTGAGAGCCAGTGCCTTTTAAGGCGCTGGCTTTTCTCTCGGCCTTATACCGCTCCTCAAGCATAGGTACAAGGGACGCCGCTTGGCAAAGAGGACGGGATTTTTCGGTCACGAAAACAGGCTGGTCTGCCGTATTTTGCAGGATGCGGCGCTCCGGTCGGTTATCGTCTCATCCCCTTGCGGCCAGCCGGTCAGCAAGGGGGAGCGGGCGTCGTGCAGGGCATACCGGCGCTGCGCGGCGGCCCGGCTGCGGGAGGCGTAGCAGTACCGGCAGCCGTTGGGGCAGGTGCCGTATTCGCCGATGTCCACGCTTTGGATACAGCCGCAGCCCGGCCTCTGGCCCGGATCGGGGGAGGCCTGGATGGGCATTCCCAGCAGACGTTCGATCCGCTTTTGGTCGATGCAGGAGGAATGGGTGATGCCGTAAGCGTGCAGGTCGATTTCTTCGCAGCAGGACGACAGCGATATGCCATATGCCTGTGCAATTCCCCCCAATTCCCGGGCGGCTTCGTCCATCTGCGCGGGGGTGATGGAGGGGAACAGCCCTTTCAGATGACGGTACTGGTCGGCAAAGCTGAAAACGCATTCATCCACATACGGGGAAAGCTGGCGGCAGAGAAAGGCGAATTGTCCGGTGTGATAGGACAGGGAACAATCCCCATCGAGGATGACCGGGTCATACCGCCAGACCACCCGCTGCGGACCGACCTGCTCGGACAGGGCGCACAGGGTGTTAAGCCTCTCTTTCAAAGGGGGCAGACCCGGCTCCCACCGGTCTGCGTACGGGGTCAGGGTGAACTGAAAGTAAAAGCAGTAGCCCGCCGCACGGATGGCGGGCAGATGCGGCATCAGGGGAGCGGGATTTTTGCTCCAGAACACGATGCAGTCCACCTTTTCGGGGGAAAGGTCCACACGGGACAGCTGCCGCGCGTTGTAAGGGTTGCGCACCAGGGCATACCCTTCCTGCAAACGGCGGAGCAGCCAATCGCTGTAGCAGCACGGAATATCCGTGCGGCGGCTTGCGCTGATAATCACCGGCCATCCCCCTTCTGCTTGCATAGCGGCGGCCGCATCCCGGAAAATCCGCAGCGCGGCGGCCTGATATCAGGATACCGCAATCCCCGTTTAAAAGCAAGAAAAAGGTGTGTGCAAGAGAAATCTTTGCACCTTGCCCCTTGGCTGCCGTGGCAACGAGCCATAAAGGCCATGGGCCGATGGATTTCACCCAAAACGAATCCCGGGATAAACGCAAAGAATGGTTTTACCGGAAACGTTGACAAGTGGCGAGATGTATTCTACTATAAATGTAGATACTGCATATTCTTGTGAGGATCAGCGCCCGGGCAAAGAGGGGAAGGGTTTTATTATGTTAGGGAAAAATTTTTATCTTGAAAACACTTAAACAGCCGGGGAATCCCACAGGGGGATTTTCCGGCTGTTTTTGTCTGACGTGCCCTTGCAGGGCGGGCAAAAAAATTTTGCGGCCGGTGCAATAAAACAGGGGTGCCACGCATTAACCGGGTGAAAGGGGTGAGGCGGGTGTTGATGTGGCTGCTGCCGGTACAGGCGGCTTATTCGCAGGAGGAAAACGACCGGCTGGACGACTGTCTGGCCAAAATGGCGCAGGGGGATACGGCGGCGCTGGCCCAGCTGTACGATTGTACCGGCACGGCGGTATACAGCTTTGCGCTGTCCATGCTGAAAAATGCCCAGGACGCACAGGACGTGCTGCACGACTGCTATGTGGCGGTGTATTCTGCCGTGGCGGATTACCGTTCCCGGCAAAAGCCCATGGCCTGGATTTTGACCATTGCACGGAATTTGTGCCTTCAAAAGCTCCGCGGGCGGCAGCGGGAAACACAGCTGCCGCCGGAGGATTGGGAAACCCACCTGGCGGCATGCGAGGCGGCGACCGGCGAAGACCGGATGGTGATACGGGAATGCATGGGCCGCCTTTCGGACGAGGAGAGGCAGATCGTGGTGCTCCACGCCGTGGCCGGGTTCAAGCACCGTGAGATCGCGCAGACCTTGGGGCTGCCGCTGCCCACGGTGCTGTCCAAGTACCGGCGGGCCATCCACAAGCTGCAAAAATTCTTGGGAGAGGAGAGAGCGGAATGAAGCCAAAAGAGATAAACACCAAAATCCATGACGCTTTTTCCAGACTGATCCCGGATGTGCGGGAAACGGTCCTCTCCGATTGCGAAAAGGCCGGGCGGACCGTGCTGGTGGTGGAACAGGAACCCAAAGCCCATCCCTGGCGCAGGCGGGCGGCCGCCATGGCGGCGTGCCTTGTGCTGCTGGCCGGGGGACTGGGCGGGTACTTCCTGTACAAAACGCGCTATGCCGTGGAATCGCAAATATCCCTGGATGTAAACCCGGCCATTGAGATTGCGGTGAACCACCAAAACCGGGTGCTGGGGGTGACCGCCCGCAACGCCGACGGCCAGAAGGTGGTGGGCGATACCGACTACTCCGGCAACAGCCTGGAGCTGACCGTCAGCGCGCTGGTGGAAACCATGCTGCGGCAGGGGTACCTGTCCGACTGGTCAAACGCCATGCTGGTCAGCGTCAGCTGCAGCGACTCCGCGCTGGCAAAAGAGTTGCAGGAACAGCTGACCGGGGAGATCGACCGGCTGCTGCAATCGTCTGCACTGGATGTGTCGGTGATAGGGCAGACCCTGCAGGCGGACGATTCCCTGCAAGAGCTGGCGGATACCTACCATATCACGCTGGGCAAAGCGCAGATGGTTAAGACCATTCTAAAGCAGAATACAAATTACACGGCCGCAGAGCTGGCGGCCATGTCCATTGACGAATTGGACAGGATCGCTCAGGAAACGGGCAAAGACGGCCAGCCGGATACGGACAGCGAGGACATAGGCGAAGAAAAAGCCAAAGCCGCCGCTTTTGCAAACGCCGGTGTATCAGAGGACGAGGCGGAGGATTGCGAGGTCAAACGCATCCGGGTGGATGAGGACGCCGCCTATGACATTCAGTTTGAAGCGGAGGGATTTGCCTACCGCTACCGGGTGGGGGCCGCCACGGGAGAGATCCTGAAACGGGAGAGGAGGCGTATCCAGAAATCCACCACCACTACGACGGCCACCACCACAACCACAACAACAACCCAAACCGAGCCGTGGGTGACCGCTCCCCCCACCACCCGGCCACAGGGGTTGAGCGTGGATAAAGAGAGCGCCATAAAAGAGGCGTATGTGCGCCAGAAAAAATTCGACGGGGAACAGAATATCACCGTGGATGATGTGCAGATTCTCGAATATTTTGGCGAGTACAAAAACTGTACCGTGGTGTATTTGACAGACGGTTTGCATACGGCGGAGGTGAAAGATGTCGAGCAGAATTTTGACGGGATCATCCTGAAATATCACGACGGTCTGGGGCCCCCGTTCATGGTCTACCGGGAGGACGGCCGGGTAAAAGAGCTGTCAGACGCTTACCAAGCGGGGTGGATTGGACGCGACGCCATTGAATCCATTAAAAAGCAGGTGGATGCGTGGGAACCCTACACCGGCCCGGATTACACCCCCCGCCCCATGACGCCGGAGGCGCTCAGCCAGGAAAAGAAACGGGAAATCGAAAAAGCCTATGCCGCGTTGTTCGACGCCGGCGAAGCCACTGTACAGGACTACCTGGGCACCTACCATGGCTGCACGGCGGTGCAGATTTCTGCCGACAACCAGCTTTTTACCCAGTCGATTGTGAAGCAAAGGATTGCGGGGTATCTGTTCCATTTCAACTCATCACAAGGGATTCTGCTGTACAAGGATGGCAAATTTACCAATGTGGCTTCGGCCTACAACCGGGGCTGGATCGACCAACGGGATGTGCGGGATATTTTGTGGTATTATAACGGCATTTAGGCGGCCGAAAGGGGAGGGGCAGCCGTCCTCCTTCCCCTGCACAGAAAAAGCGGGCGTCCCCGCAGATGGACGCCCGCTTTTGTGTGTCTGTACCCATAATGGATGCGGGCAGTTTATGTTTGGGAATCGGGTTTTGCAGCATATAGATGTTCCAAAAAGATGCGGAGGGCTTTCTTGCCCACCTCTCCGGTGGATAAGATGCGCTCGATGGAGACCGTCCCGAAGCAGGTGGGCAGGCCTTCTTCCCATTTGCGCGGGGGCAGAGGGGAATCGGTGAGGCCAAGCAGGT
>ENA-UALL01000145-UALL01000145.1-human-gut-metagenome-genome-assembly--contig:-NODE-145-length-42929-cov-10.248939_pt1 | contig 42929 bp, 32 predicted proteins | sample MGYA00243699_ERZ654466 | MGnify/ENA primary metagenome ERZ654466 (study PRJEB26926, sample SAMN06164635) | human gut metagenome | biome: ENVO:00009003; feature: ENVO:2100002; material: ENVO:00002003...
CGAGATGCTCAGGAGTCTCGTGGGCTCGGAGATGTGTATAAGAGACAGATTGTGCACATACTCTTAAAACAAAATAGGCTGGAAAATTCTATTCTTCAGAAAGTAAACATAGTTACAAATGGCTAAAGCAGAATTATCAGATAAATCACTTGTTACTCAGCAACTGGAAAGCGTATTTATGACCAGTAAGAAGAGTGTGCAAGAATATGTTAGGGAAATTGAGCGTAGGTGTCGGTTTCAATCTTCCTATCGACACTTACAAAATGGTACGGTTCTGGATGACCGTAGCCGTTTAATAGATATATATGAAGCTTGCGTTCAGCAAGATGCACATTTACGAGGTGTTATGGAAACACTCTTTTCTCAGATTGTAGGTGAAAGGTTTATGATGGCTAAGCAGAATGAGAAAGGAAAATACTCTAAAGACATATCTGCAACTCGAAAAATTCAGAATACGGAGTTCTTGAAAATCATACATGGTATCGCAGAATCAAAATTATATGGCTATACCGGGCTTGAGTTTTTTGTTGACCCCAGTGCAGAACGTGGTGGACTTAAAGTGAATTTCGTCGAGCGTCGAAATATTCTGGCAGATCAACGCAGGATTGTACAGCGTCAAGGTATTTGGATGCCTCAATGGAGTTTTGATGATCCAAAATATTCAGATCATTATGTATTAATCAATAGTGGTGAGCTTGGACTATTTTCGGCTGTAGCCCCTTTGATTTTAGCAAAAAAGTTCACGTTTGCGAATTACGTAAACTTTTCACACACATACGGCCAACCTATTATTCATGGGAAAATCGAATCAGAACTTACCGGTGATCGTAAGCGCATGGCAAACGATATTGCCAGTGCCGCTCAAAATAAGGTTATTGTAACCGGTCTTAATGACGAAGTGGATATTAAGACATTTACTATGTCTAATTCGGAACATGTGTTTACAGGTTTAATCTCCATCGTTGACAAGGATGTTTCTAATCTTATTCTTGGCTCTGAGTCAATGGCTGGAGCCACACAGTCGTATGTTGGAGCGACAAGAGCGCATGAAAATATTTTTCGTGACCGTATAGAAGTTTACCGTGATTACATAGAACTTGTAATGAACGAGACTATTATACCTCGTTTAGTCCGGCTTGGCTACCTTCCGGATGGGTTGGAGTTCAAATATTCAAAGCGTATTGAGATGTCTGACGAAGACCGCATACGTTTATTCCAGAATCTTACTACGTCATGGGAAATGGATCCGGAGACTATCGAGCAAGAATTTGGTGTTAAGGTAAAACGACAACTTAACGTAATGGACGGTATGGCAAGTGGCCCAGTTGGAGGTGGTGGCAGTGGTTATAGTCGTACTGCTACTCGTCATCTTACTGATGAAGAATATTTCCGTCGATATGGTCATGCTCGTGAAACCAAAAATTTTCTTCGGGAGAGAGGGAAATAGGTCCGCCCCCTCTCTCCAAAATAGTTGCGTTGCGACAGCCTGATGACAGTAAGGACCGGCATGAAGAAGAGGTTGCTATTCTCCTTCCTTTATTCCATGATTTTGTGATTAGTGTGGTAATCCATGAAGATGAATGGGAATCGCTGGAAGCGCTTATGGAAGCTCGTGCTGATATTGCTATTCGGAGAGCGTGTGTCGGATTCGGCATTGACTTTGAGGAGGCACTGCGACTGATTCGTAATGCTGACGGACTTGATAGCGAGCAAATAGCTCAACGTAATATTGTTTTGTCCGCAGTTGATAATATGGTTGACTTTGCTGTAGCTGAAGAATATCAAATGGCTGATGATATGGCAGAGTTGGAAGAATTGTTAACTGAAGAGGAGATGGAAGATGAAGATTGGTTTGAATTTTACTTGCCGGTCTTTTCCAAATTTCACGACCAATATATGCGGACCGAGAATATGGACATCGAGTATTCTATGATCATCGCAGCTTATCTGTCAACGATAAGAGAAGATACAGTATTGATGTACATGACTCAAGGCGATGAACGGGTACGCCCGTGGCATCTTCAATATGAAGGTTTTACTGCCCCAAAATCAAGATTTCCGGCATGGCTTATTCCTCCTATTGAGCATCAATGTCGATGTTATCTTATAGAAGATACAGAAACGGTTTTTGCTTCTATTAAAGCATCGACAATCCCTGAAATGCCAGATTGGTTTAATCGTACATTCAAAGAAAGCGTGGCTTTGGGTGGCCGCATTTTTTCTGATGAACATCCATATTTTCAAGTTGATGAGCGGCATGTTGGCCGTCTCAATGCCATAGCAAAGCGTATTAAAGCAAAGTATTTGGAAGATGGCGAAGAACAATAGAGGTATTCCGTTGACACCGCAACAATTTCGTGCTCAATGGGAGCTATTACCTCACACTTTTGATTTGAATGTCTGGGATTTCCAAGTCTCGGTAGGTCAGTCTGCCGTAGATATTTTTCAAAAATCTTTTGATATGAAACGCTTCAATTCAAGAGGCAGTATGGTCTGGAAACATAACCCTAAACGGAATAAAGGCGGCTTTACCGTTGGTGGTCTTGTGGAATCTCGGTCATTGAGAAACTCTATTGTTTATGAAGCCGAATCTTATAACCGTTCCAGAGGAAAAGTAAAGGTGTTCACTGACCCAAAAGCATTTAGTGGAACTTACAATCACAAAGGATTTTGCTTTGCCGCAGTACACAACTCGGATGACTCTTCTGTGAGAACCGGACGGGTAGCCAATATGCCCCAGCGCCAGTTTATGCCTACTGAAAAACGAGACTCTTCGGTTATGAACGATAAGTTACGAGAATTGGAAAGAATATTTTTTAGAACATTCCCAGGTGTAAGACGATGATAATTGATAAGCATAAACCAACACATCCGACAGTGCCGGAAGATCTTCCTGTTGTTTCCCAACCGGAGCTTGATGAAGTACAGGAAGTAGTTGAAACTAACGTTATGATTGAAGCATATAAGGCTGTACGAAAGATTTTGGAGTCTATTCCTAAAGACCCCACAGATCCAAACAGCCCTCCTTTGTTTAAAACTATCAAATTGGATAACGGACAGTTAACCCGTATTAAAAACAATGGGCATAATAAGGAATATGGGATAGTATTTCCTGCTGTATTCATTCACTATATCAATATTTATTACAATGTTGGCGCGGCGAATATAGCTGAAGGGAAAGGGACGATGCGTATTCATTACGTTCTCAATCGATTAAATAACAGTGATGATGAAGTTGAGTGCGAAGGTATGGAAGTATATAAACGTATTGTTTCTGCTATTGAATCGCAAAAGAGTGACTTTCCAGCATTGGTGTCTCGATTTCAGTTGGAATACTGGGACCAGCCACTAACATTTGATGATGCTTTACAGCCTTATTGGATAGATTATCAAATTTGGTTCCAAGACTTCACTGCATACGCCTACAAAAATTATAAAGACGTATATGTTACCGTGCCACCATTTACTCAACCAAGTGACCAAAATGAAATTGCGAATCCTGATAATATTCCAAATCACGAATATCCGAAGTTTGAAGACATTGCAGGATTTAGAGATAAAAAGCAATGATTTCACCCTACCCTATTTGCAATCCTCTATTCTTGGAAAAAGAGTAATCAATCATGGATGCAGAAAATTTGAAATATGTAGTTGGCAAGGCTGAGGAAGGTCAGCCAGCTATCATTCGTTTTTTTTCAGCCGTAGATGAGTATAGTGTTCGTTGTTTTAACGATGAGTTCTTGTGGTTGCAAGACTATGTAAAGCCTTCAAAGATTATCGTAATGATTAACTCTGAAGGCGGTTCTGTGCTGTACGGAATGAGCACGTTCTCAGTCATCCGCTCTTGTCCGATTGAAGTTGATTGTGTGATAGAAGGTATTGCCGCTTCAATGGCCAGTGTTATCTGGGCTGCTGGTGACAATCTTTATATGCACGATTATTCATTACTGATGATTCACAATCCTTTTAACACAAATGTGGAAGATGCTGACCCATCAGTGAAGCAAACCGTTGAAGCATTCCGATCACAGCTGGAAACTATCTACACTAAACGGTTTGGACTTGCTAAAGACAAGGTTGCAGAAATTATGAACGGCGAAGGCGATGCCGACGGCACGTTCTTTAGCGCCAAAGACGCTGTTAAGGCAGGGTTCCTCCCTTCGGAGAATGTTATCAAGACCTCTAAGAAGGTACGAGACAAAGTGAAAAGCGAAATGATAGGCATTGATAACGCAGCAGATATGCGCAACATCATGTCAGCCGTATCTGCCGAGGTCGATGAAAATAAACTTATCGAAGCTATTTGTGCTATTCGTAATCAGACAGATAATAATTATTCACCAATCCAAGAAAACAAAATGGAAAATAACGAAAAAAACAATTTCGACGCCATTTCAGCACAACTTGGACTCGCTAAGGACACTCAGGCCGCAGCGATTGAAGCTCGCATTGCTGAGTTGATCAATGCAGAAGCAGCACTCAAGGAAACTCAGAGTGAGCTCACTGCTACGAAGATCAAACTTGAAGGCAAGGAAGCCGAACTCGCTAACGTCAACAGCGAACTGACCGAGACTAAGGCAGCGCTTCAGGCGTACAAGGATGCGGAGCAAGCAGCTCGCACAGCCGAGATTGAAGCCGTTATCGACGATGCAATCAAGGCAGGTAAAATTGAGGCTTCTGCAAAAGATGCTTGGACTAAGATGGCTGAGTCTGACTTCGCCACCGTAAAAAGCACTCTTGCATCAATCCAAGCTCGTGAAGTAATCACAGAGGTAATTGCCGGTGACTCCGCCAATGTGGGCAAAATCGAGGAGACATTGCAAGATGTCGATGCCAAGATGAAAGCCACAATTGAGGCTAAGTTCGGTAAGGTAGAATTTGAAAAATTTTAATTCCCCTACAATAATGGCTACAATTAATTTTGCCGGTAACACTTATGCGGGTGAGGTACTTGAAGACCTCCTTGTTTATACCGCGAAGGGGAACGAGACCTACGAGGCCGGTCTTGTTCATGTGAAGCCCGGTATTCAGAAACGTTATGTTTTGCCTCACATCCAACTGGGTTCAATTATTCAGGACAACAAGCCCACGCCGACCTCTACTGAAGGTGCCGCAAATGACACAACTGGTTTTAACCAGTACAAGCTGTCAGAGCGTTACCTCGATCCGCAGGATTTCATGGTTTACCTTGAGTTCAACCCTCGTGATTTTGAAGAGTATTGGCGTTTCGCTCAACCTGAAGGTCCGCTTGTATTCCGCGAGCTTGACCCTGCTGTTCAAAAAACGATGCTTCGTTTGTTGCTTGACCGCAAAGACCAGTATATCAATGACTGCATCTGGTGTGGTAAGAAAGGAGGGGTTGATGCAAATATCACTATGCCCTCTGGAGCAACCACTCTTGGTGGAGCATCCGCAGCCGGTCCAATGAAATACTTCGACGGTGCCCTTGCTCGTATTCTTGCAAATTTAAAGGCTCAGGCGGTTGTTGCTGCCGGTGTCTCTGCCAACATCACTGACGCAATCAAAAACGAAGTTGCTTCCGGTAAAGTCGTTTTGGCTGGTGATACGGCTTTTTCTGACGGTAAAGATGTAGAAGCAGCGCTGTATGCAATCTGGAAAAAGACACCTTCTCATGTCCGCAAATCCAAGAAGCTAAAGTTTGTCATGGGCTGGGACACTTGGGATCTCTACGACCAGTATCTTACTACTCAGAAAGAGTACAAGTATGTTGAAAACCCCGATGTCAACCGACGCACGTTCAAGGGTAAGGAGATTGTCGTAATTGATGGTGTTCCCGAATCGACCATCTTCTTCGGTAAGTTCTCTAACGATCAGGATTCTTGCCTCTGGATGGCTATTGACTACAGTACCGATGAAGAGTCTGTAAAGGTTGAACGCCTTCAGGCAAATTCTGAACTGTACTTCTTCCAGATGAGAATGAAAATGGACATCAACCTTGTTCGTCCAAGCGAAATCGTTGTATGGACTCCGTACAAGAATGCTGTTAAAGAGGATAAACCTTAATTCAAAATTGTAAGTATCATCGATAAAGAGGAGTGGAGACACCGAAACTCCATTCCTCTTTTTCATTTAACTCAATAATTTTTATGGCTAAGAAGAAACAGACTGAAGAAGCCGTTCCTGTTGTAGAACCGGGAAATGAGCAAGAAGTCGAAACTCAGAAAGAAAATGCAGAAGTTGTAGAAACAGAAGCAAAGCCAGATGCTCCTGAAATTGTAGATTCCGCTCAGGAAAATAAGCTTGAGAATGAAGGAGATAATCTTGAAAAAGAAAATGAGGGTGTTGAAACAGCAGCGAAATCACAAGAAGACGTAATTCCTGCTCTTGCACTTGGTTATCTGAAGCGCCATGCTGAGGTGAAAGAAGTGTATATCGACAAGTTAGGAGGAGTGTTCTCTGCCAATACTCCGAAGGTATTCTTGAAGGATGCCGTCCTCTATCAAAATCCATTTTACAAACAATAAAACTATCATACAATGGCATTAGGAAATGTTTTTATGAGAGACACGGATGGCAATATTCCCGTATTGCAATCCAGCACCATTGAAAAAGTGTGTGGTCTCATTTTCGACATCTCTGGTCAGACTAACTTCTGGACTGAAGGCGGTGGAGCCAACATTGCTGACACTTGGAAGGACAAGGTAATAGAGCTTAATAGCCTCAATGATGCTATTGAAGCTGGTATTACTGCTTATACCGGAGAAGTTGACAGCGAGACCAGTGTAAGCACTGATGTCTTGGCAGGTATTCCTTATTATCACATTCGCCAGTTCTTTAATATGGCTGGCGGTAGTGGTCGTCTGTTTGTCATGTTCGCTGATTGTTCTAATGATTGGAACGCAATTATTGAAATGCAGCGTGCAGCCAGTGGGTCGATTTTCCAAATTGGCGTATGGACAGAACAGCAACTTTGGAATAAGCCTGATGAGAGTGCTAACGCTTATTCTATCGGTCTTGTAGCCGATATTAACCGTGCAGCAGTTGAGCTTGCTGATGAGTATTTTGCTCCAGCATCGATCCTTCTCTGTGCTAATACTTCCAAGGTAAAGGTAGGTACTGCAACAACTAATCAGGTTGCAATCAGTCAGATACCTTCGTGTGTAGTTGATGCCCGTTATGTTACGGTGCTTTTGTCTCAGTCAATGGAAGAGGATGTTCGACGTATGCAGGCTTCTCTCGCATCGACAACCCCTGTTGGCGTTTTGGGCCTTGCCCTTGGAACCCTTACACAAGCCGGTGTCGGTGAGTCTATCGGTTGGGTTCGTCAGTTTGATCTTGTGAATTATGTTCCGGCAATCGAAATGGGATTTGGTGACTCTACTGTTGTCGAAGGTCTTATCACCAATGGACTTAGCTACTCTGCATTGAGCAAGGCTCAACTTAATGCGTTGGAGGAAGCTGGTTATGTGTTTGTCCGCTCTTTTGAGGGGCTGGAAGGACATACTTACTTTGCTAACGACCACACTTGCTCTGCTGGAGACTTCTGTACCATTTCACGTAACAGAACAATCAACAAGTCCCGTCGTCTCATTCGTATTGCGTTGCTTCCTTATGTGAACTCGCCAATTAAAGTTGATCCCTCTAATGGCAATCTGTCTTCCGCTCAGGTAACTGTTTTCGAGAATTTGCTCAAAGACATCCTGGATGAGATGGAAAGCGCAGAGGAAATCAGCGGAACATCTTTTATAACTGTTCCTGCTGAACAGAATATTCTCGTCACCAAAAAGTTGACTCTCTCGTATGGTATCGTTCCGATGGGCTGTGCCGAGTCTATCGAAGTCACGGAAGGTCTCTACGTTAGTCAGCAGTAATAAAAATCACATACGACAATGATTATCAATAATGTGGCCTATTCGTGGGCAATGGTTCAGCTGACTTCTTTGGCACTCACAGGGTCAGCAAACCCGAATCCTATCATTCTTCAGGGCGTGACTGCTATCAAGTGGAACAGGAAGAAGAAGGTGGAGACTAACTATGGTCTTGGTGGTGAGCCGGTAAATCGTGGTTTTGGCAACACTGAATACACAGCTCAAATCACGATGGATTACAATACTCAGGTTCAGCTTCGAGCACTCAAAGGTTCTTTGATGGCTATTGGTGAGTTTGACTTGGTAATTTCGTTCGCAAATGAGTTTAATTCTGAAGACTTTTCAACAGAGACCGTTACATTGAAGGGTTGTCTCTTTAACGAAGACGGTATGGAAGTTTCTCAGGATGACACCAACATCACCAAGGAGTTCGAGCTTAACCCTTTCAAGATTGAACTGAGCACTAAATAATTTCTTCCATAGGATTTATTAGAGTGAATGGATGCGGCACTGGTATTATTCCGGTGTCGCATTTTATTTGAGGATTTTCACCCACGTAAACAATGGATGTTCTATTCTTTATTGAATATCAATTCTAATCACAATTAAAATTATGGAAGAAAAAGAGACCCTTGAGCTTCAGGCAATCGAAGAAATCGATCCTAAGCTTCGTGCAGCCGTTGAGAAGAAGGTTGCAGACTTGAAAGCAAATAACCCAAAGGCAAAAATTTTCCCGCTCATGGTGGATGGTGATCCTGATGACGAGAAAGAAGTGTATGTCGGCTATTTCACACAGCCATCGTTTATCACTTTCTCCAAGTACATGACTTTCGCTCAGAAAGATCAAGTATCGGCTATGCGCCAGCTTGCCCGCGACTGTTTCCTTGATGGAGACCGTGAACTCATTGACGACGATTCTCTGTTCCTTTTCGGTCTTATGGGGCAGTTAAATAATATAATCCAGATGCGCGGCGGTCGTGTTATAAATTTATCGAAGCCTGGGAAGTAAAAGAGGATGACTATTTCCGTCAAAAAATAATCTTCCTACGACATTATTTCCCAGGAGTCAATATTGATGAACTTGACGATGAAGAGTTCGCCAGGCTTGTTTGTGAAGCAGAATGGATGCACAGTCAAATGGTCATCACAAGACACGCAAATGCTTTAGGATTATAATGTGATAACTCGTTGAAAAGCCCCGTTGTAAATCTTGTACAACGGGGCTAATCTTTTCCCCATGCCATTGCTTCTATCTCTATTCTTTGTAAAAGACATATTAAATTATGGCCGGACAAACATATCAAGTAAACTATATAGTCAATGTTGATGCTGCTAATGCACAATCTGCGATAAATTCGTTTAAGCGTGCGGTTGCCTCAATGGATAAAGCTACGAGACCTATTATCGACTTACAGAATAAAGTCCGTGGTCTCGTAGAGACTATGAGTGCGCTTAACAGAGGAAAGTATTCTGTTAAGATAGATACTCGACCTGCCACTCAAAAGATAGGGAAACTGATTCGTGCTTTGCAGATGGCTAAGGCCGAAGTGCAGCAACTAAATGCTATGGGGGTAACTTTGGGAGGTGCAGGAACCAAAAGGAAAACCACATCTCGTACAACTGCTGCTTCTGTTGGCAGCTCTGCATCTCGCACACGAACAACACCTTCCAGTTCATCTCGTACAGCAACGTCTTCAACAAGACGTTACGTTTCCCCAATAATGAAGCATCCCACTAATCTCGGATATAAACTTTGGGGGCCAACTCCGCTGCCTAATAACGGAGGCATGGCTATTGATATGCTTAAAGGTATGGGGATTGCTTACGGGCTTGCTGGTGCTGGAATGATGGTGTCAAATGTTGTTAATCAAGCTGCTGAGTACGACAACTTGATGAAGACAGTTGAAAATATTCTGAAGTCCCATGATACTGAAGAAGGTTTTGCAGGCAGATTTGCCCAGATGACTCAAACGGTTCGTAATGTCGGCATGAAAACGAAATTTACAGTAGTAGAGGTTGCTGATGCCGCACGTTTCCTTGCTATGGCCGGTTTGAATGTAAATGCAATCCAACAAGCAATCAGTCCTATTGCCGATATAGCTTTGGTTGGAGATACTGAACTTGGTAAAACCGCTGATTTGGTCACTAATATTATGACCGCATATAACATTGCGCCTAACCAAATGCGTAATGCAGCAGATATTATGACCAATACATTTACTATGTCAAATACTACTTTGACCGAAATCGCTGAAGCCTATAAATATGCTGCATCGTTGCTTTCTGCTGGCAAAGTTTCGTTTGAAGAAGCTACGGCTGCTATTGGTGTATTGGGTGATGCCGGTATCAAAGGTTCACAGGCTGGTACGACAATGCGTACTATTATGGCAAACATTGCAAACCCGACTAAGAAGCAAAGGGAAGCATGGGATGCGATAGGCGTTAGCCGTATTGATAAAAACGGAAAACGGAAAAGCCTCCTTCAGATATTTCAGGAACTACATGACAAAAATCTTGATGTTGATGCGTATTACAATATATTTCATAAAACCGCAGCTTCTGGAGCTGTAGCTCTTGCTGCACACGCAGATAAATGGGAGAATGTTTATCTGGAAAATTTCTTGGCGGGTGGTATGACTCGTCGCTTGGCGGAAGAAAAACAAAATACTTTCAAAGGCTTGGTTGCACAGCTTGAATCTGTTTTTACCGATCAAGGAGTGACAGCGTTTAATGGAGTACAGGGAATATTGCGTGGTTGGATGAAATCAGCAATCAATTGGATGGACCCGAATAAGAATCCTGATGCACAAAAGGTATTTAAAGAGATTGCCAATAGTCTGATGGAGTTCATACAGATTCTTATTGATGCCTCTAAATGGTTTGTTTGGTTCTTTGACAAGTTCGGCGGTATCATTAAGATGTGGGCAAAATTCCAGTTGATGATTTGGCCAGTAGTTAAAGCCGTTACAGCTTTTAGAAGTGTATTCCTTGGTCTTTTAGGATTGAGGAAAGTTGGTGCTGTAATATTGGGACTTGCTGGCTCTTTCACTAAACTTGGTAATGCTGCATCTGTTGCCACTTCTGCCGCGATTCCGTTTGGTGGTAGAGCTACTGTTGGTTCTGTTCCAGTATCGCCATTTGGCTTTGCGGCGGGTATGGCAGGACTTACTCCATTGTCATATAAACAGTACATGAAAGCAGCTAAAGGTTTGAACTTATCCAGACCTCATGCTTCAACCAGTGGCTATTACTTGAACAATATAGACAATTTCGGTCGTGAGGCAGAGGTTGCTGCATGGAACTCTGGAGTGTATGCTAATCGTCAGGCTGAGGATAAAGCCGCATTAAATCGATATAAACAAAATCTCAAGGCTTTCAATAAGCGTGTCCGTAACATGCAAATAAAGAATGGTCTTGGCGGTTTGGGTAAAATGGGGCTTGGCACTGCCAGTGTGATGTGGGGAATGAATCAGATGACCAAAGAAAACGCAAATACAGCAAGTGTCATTTCCGGAGGACTCTATTCTGTGGCTGGTATGGCAGCGATGGTTGGCGGTCCAGTTGGATGGGTTGTTGCCGCCAGTGCTTTAGTTGGAGCATTAATATCATCTTTCGTTAGCTTTAAACAAAATTTGAGTGCGTTGTCCGATTTTGTTGACAGTTTTACGGCAAAACATCAAATTATTGACGGTGTTCTTTTGAATGGTAATACTCGTACAGAGCGTTATCTTGAATTTATATGGCGTAAGAACTATGATATAAATGACCTTATTCAACGTCGTATTGAGTTGATGAAGGAACTTCTTGGTATTGAAACACCAAATGCTACTACTACAAAAGATGTTGGCAATGAAGTGTATAAAACCATGTATGAGAAGTTTTACGCAGCTGACTCATTATGGGGGAGTTCTCCTGCCGCATCACGTGCCGCAGAACTTTTTAATAAATATGGTAAAGAGTTTGGTCTATCTATTGATAAACGTACAGAGACGTATTTGACAGGATATGATAGATATGGTAGACCTATGTATAACTCTCGTACTTATTGGGGTTATAAAGACGCTGAAGGAAACATTATAAAGTTCAATAATCCGGATGGAACTTCTGATGCAAATGATGCTGTAATGTATGACGTTGCCGCTGCAATGGAAATGTTGCACGGACAGTACCGTTCTAAGATAATTGACGAGAACCAACATCGTTTGGCACAAATCCTTTATGGTAAGGCAACTGCTGAAGACGCTAAAAATTGGCGTGACACATTTGCCACTACATACGGACCTTCTTCATGGACACATTTGACTCGTCCAGACCAGTGGAACGAAGATACTGATGTAGCAAAATATTGGTCTGGAGAAGATATTGCTCAGTCTTATATAGCTGCTCAACTCCTTTGGAAGTCAATGTACCAAATGGTAGAGGCTCAAAACGCCATTGTTGCGTTCAAAGAAAAAATAGCGAATGGCAATTTAACCGAGAATGATGTTGTTAAGGCTTTACGATGGGGAGACTATGATATTCTTGGTCAAACGCTTGCTGATTATAATCCTAATGACATCGCAGGCTGGTTCCGCAATATGGGCTATGTAGGAGATGGCATTTGGCGTGACCCGTCCGGTCGAGAAACACCGGAAGTTATGGCTCAGACCGCCGCAGGGCAAATGCAACGTCTTTTAGATTCAATACAGAAACTTGGACTTGAAGCAGATCCTTCAACTCAAGCACTTCAGACATACGCCAATACGTTACTTACGTTAGCCCAGTCGTTTATGGGTTCTAATGAAGCTTTGTCGGGTTCACATGAAGGTGAAATTAAAGAGTTGAATGGACAAAAATGGCGTTGGAACGCTACTACAAAACAGTGGGAACTTATTGATGACAATAACCAACCTGCGCAAATTTCACAAGGATTGTTAGATCTGTCTAACAATATGAATAACCTGTTGACAACGGCACAAACTGTTAATTCCCAATGGCCAACGCTTTCTCCTATTATTTATCCTTCTAATGCAGATACAGGGTGGCGTTTCCCTTATGATTGGGGTACAGAGGGACAATATGGTTGGCAGACTCCGTGGAATAATGGGAATCATTTGATGCCCCCCTCAATGACTTACACTACAACAGGCATAACTATGACTCCTTTACAGATGGGTAATGCTATCGCCAAACCCAGTCTTCCAGGGGTAAAAAATGGTGCCGGAACTGATAGTAATGGTAAAGATGGGCATACGGGTACTAAAACATCTGATTATAAATCCCACCAGAAGGAGCGTGCTATTCCAAAACAAATTAATATCAATATTCAGAATTTGATGAATGTTGACTCAATTGACTTGACCAACGAAAATAACGTTGCCATAATCGATGAAATTAAACGTAAAGTCGCCTATGCACTTTATGAAGCCGCCGCAGACGGTACAATGATGCTGAATGGCCTTGCAAATACATAATATATGGGTTACTTTAACAGTGTATGGTCTAACCTTGTTTTCAATACAGGAAATGCGACCTCTCAATTTGTAAATAGTCTTAACTGGCGCTATCAAAACACGCAAGGGGGGATTGAGTATGTGTCCCAATCCGCCTACAAAAGTGTTTTGGTTCATATAGCCAAACAACTTGCCATGTCAACTTTGGAAGGAGAGTTAAACAGTCTTCTTCCAAAGTATGAGAAGTACGCTCGTGATAAGATGAGGGATGCGATGCGTGTTCAACAAGATGCGAATCGTAAGGTTCTCATTAACAATGGCAAAAAATCAACTGAAGATTTCGGATTTATTATATGCGAGGGTGGTCACAAACTTATCGCAAAGACAAAATATGGCACTCCGGTTCCAGAAGCACTTATTCTGTCGTTTGATGGCCAAGAGAAAGTACATTATGAAGATGTGTTATGGGATGAAAATTCAGTTGAATCTTATACTATAAAGAAAAAGAGTACACTTGAAAAGCTATGGAATCCCGGCAATGAAATTGAACATACATCTCAGTCTTACAAATCAGATCCTTTTGATACAAAGACCGTGTTTCATATAGACCTTGCGCCAAAAGTTTCAATGAGCAGTAATAAAAATGTTATTCTTACGCAAGTACAAGGCAGGGATTTTACTCGAAAAGAACTTGTGTCAGGTGGAGATATGGCTTATACTATTAGCGGCTCTATCGTTTCAAATGATGAAGGTGTGTACCCTACTGAAGCCGTGAAACGCTTTGTGAAAATCATGCAATACAATGGCGTGGTTAATGTTAACTTTATTACATTCGGATTGCTTGGCGTTACTCGCGTTATTATTAAGGATTTCTCGCTGGATTCCATTGAATATAAAAATATTCAACCTTATAGTTTTACATGTGTAGCTGTAGAGCCTGACGATGCCATAAGCCTTCAGGCCGATACAATTGCGACTATTAATAAAGACCTTGCGGATTCAAAATGGGACACTTGGTATAAATCTATTCTCGATAACAAATTGGCACAAATGGCTGCTAAGACAGCTTTGAATGTTGCAACAAGTGCGGCGACATCTTCAGCTGGTGCCGGACTGGATGAATTACTTCCTAATATTTAATTAGTATAGTATGGCAGATTTTGATACAAATAAACAACCTGGTTATCACATTCTCATTTCTCTAATCGAAGTGTGGACGCCGAAGGATAAGAAGAAGCCAAATGGCGATGTGAATGGTGATATTATGCGCATTTGTGAAGTCGAAGATGTTCAAATCGAAGAATCATTCAAAAAACTGATTGGTACTGCTTCGGTGCGTTTTCCGCGTGGTACCATTATTCGTAAAACAGTTACCGCCAGAACAGCAGAGGAAGAGAAAGACTTTCAGAAAATCAGTGCCAACCTTTCAAATAGTGGTGTTGTTGAGGAAACTCGTACAGAAACTTCTGTGGCATCCGTTAACACGTTCAAAGTAGGTCAGCGTATAAAGATTTATCTTGGCTACACAACTGATCCGCTGGTAGCAGAGATGGCTAAAACAGGAAATACGGGTAAAACCATTTATAATGATAACGACACGTATCAAGAATACTTGTCCAATTTCAAGAATACCGGCCCAGACTCAAAGAAGTATATGAGTCTGATGTTTGATGGGTACATTACAAAAGTTAGTTTGGACACTCCAATTGAACTGGAGTGTGAAAACCTTGCCAGTTATCTGAAAACCATATCTTGCCCGAAAGTCAAGCTCAAAAAATGTGAAGTGAAAGATTTTCTTGGGGATAAAGGACGATATAAGATGCTCCAAGATACAGGTTTGATATTGCATCCAGATACAGCAGGGATGGATTTTGACCTTGGAGCTGTCGAATTGAGTACTGATTTGACCGTGGCTGATGTGTTAACAGAATGGGCAAAATATGGTCTATTCTGTTATGTCAGTGATTATAACGGGCAGCCATCCATTCAGATTGGGCGAGCTTATTTTTCAAATCCCGGAAAAGATTCATTATTGAATGCGACAACCACTCCTGTTGTAGTACCTATTCATTTTGATTATCATGTAGCAAATAATGGGTTGACATTGACATCTTCCGATAAAAATTTTTTGGCTGTTCAGGCAAAAGGTATATCGTCGGATGATAAGTTTATCAATATTACCATTTTGCGAAACCCTAAATATGACTCGGCAAAAGCAGAGTCTAAGAGTAATTCGCGTTATCGCTATGTTAATGAAACCAAGTTGAGCAAGAAAGCTTTGAAAGCTGGCAAGAGATACTTGACTGATGCCCCCAATGATAAAGTAGATATGAAGTTATACACACAAATTGCTTTTGTATCTAAAACCATTCCGACAACAATCGAAAAGTTATCAGAGGAGGCAATAAAGTATTTTGAAGGGTATAATATGACAGGAATCGAAGGTTCGTTGACCTTGTTTGGTGATTTATATATCCGTACAGCTCAACAAGTTCAGTTGATTGACAACAGATACCCTGGGAAGAATGGTATTTATTTAGTTGAAGAGGTAACTACAACCTTTGGCACAGATGGTTTCCGTCAAAGAATTACATTGCCATATTGCATTAAGCGAGAAGGCAACAAAGAGTAAAAAACAACTATGAACGATAAGAAAAAGTATCTGACAGACCATTCATCAAACGAAATGATACGCGAGGCTATACGTTCTATAGCTTTAAAAGGTATTGTTAATCGTCAGACAGGCGCTGTTCGTGGTACATCAAAAGTAACAGGATTCGTCTCCAAAATTCACACAGATGAAAGCGATGAACTGTTCGGAACTATAGATGTGCAAGAATATGCAGATTGGTCTATTGCTGAGTCCGAAGATGCCAAAATCGGCTATCACGAAGGTGTGTTGCTGACCGCCATTCAGAAAGATAATCAAGGATATATCATAATTCCAAAGCTTCATTCGGATGTGCTGGTAAGTAAAGACCCTGAGACGGGCAACGAATATGTAACGATGTTTTCTCATGTAGATCTTATCCAGCTTGATTCTCACGAAAAAATTTCTATTGGAGTCAGAGAGCGTGAAGAATACAAACCGGATGATGAGAACGCACCGGATATTCACGAATTGGAATTGACCGGTGTTCAGACGAATACTACCTACGAAAAAGATAAGATCGTAACAACCGTTCAAGGCGAAGATGATGAAAACAAGGTTTATCAAACAATCGACAGCACCCAGATAGCTCAGGTTGTAGGAGATAATAAAACATCTTCAACTATGACCCAAGACGGTTTGAATATTACACATGATAAGACGAAGCTGGATTTAAATGATGACGAGGCAACTTTGAATCAGGGCAAATCAAAAGTCAAAGTGACGGATGGTATAGTTTACTTGGGCAGTGATAGCGGAACAGATGACGCTGTGCTTGGTCAACAGTTAGCAACTATTTTATCAGACCTCGTTGGCTACCTCGGACAAATGATGACTCCGACAATGATGGGACCACAACCGCCGGCCAACGTCCTTGCAAGTTTTATCTCGCTGAAGGCAAAAATACAGTCATTTGCTTCCAGTCATAGTGGATTCCTAACGAATAAAGTTCAAATTCAGAAATAGTTATGGCAGACGCACAGCTCAATTTTAACGAGGAAGAACTTGATAAAAAAAGTGACTTATATCATTTGTATGACAGGCTTTATCAGGGGATGGTGAAAGCTAATGAGATAGACCCTCCAACTTTTCCATCTTCTGAAGATTTGCTTGTTTTGGATGGCAACGGTAATCCGGTTTTCGATTCTAACGGAGAGCCGGTACTTGATCAAGACAAGAAGGAGGAAGTAGATAAGGCAGCATCGAATTATTCTACCATTCTGATGAAAAACTCTGCATATCTTTTCGCCAATTCCATTTTATCTGTTATGAGCGGTGGAGGTGGAAACGAAGGTGTAGAAACTATAGGTTTTGTATCTCGTGGTGGTGATTCAATGAAAGGGGCGTTGTCTGCATGGTATGGCTTTGATGCAGGTGTAAACGGACAAAAGATATTTGAGGTTTCTATTGATGCAGATGAGAAGAAATGGGCTATCGTTCATGGAGGCTTTCAAGTCAAAGGCGATGCTGATATTACCGGAATATTGAATTTTGGAGATGGCATTGCATTTGGCAATAACAAAACAATTTATTTAGATAATGATTCGCTTATCATAGAACATCAAAAAATATCTATGAAAGGCGACATTATGGTTGACGGCACCTTCAAATTGGGAGATGTTATCATTAATAAAAACGGTATTTTCTGGGATAAATATGAGTTTTATCATTCTGATAATTCTAATAAGTCCGATGTGGACTGGACAATGAAAGATGCCAATATACATGGCAATTTGTCAGTCAAGCAAAATGCTTCAGTAGATGGTACCCTTTCTGTTGACGGTGGTTTCTCTTTGGGAACCATACAGAAGAATTTGCTTTATTCTGAAACGATAGACCAAATTGAAGAAGATGGTAATGTAACCTCAATAGCTCGCACCGTTCTTGATTCTGATTTGCGAATCATTAACGGTCATGGAATCAAATTCGATGAAGACTATATCATAAATGTACGTAATAGTCAGGTAGTGTCATTTTCAGCTCCTGGAATGATAATGAATCTGGGAGATAGCGACAATGGAAAGCAGACAGGCAAAATATCACTTCAGTCGGATATTTGGGATTACTCAAACAATTTCAAACTTGTTTCTAAAGAAGGTGCAGGAAACTTTGTTAATGGGCTAAGGGCGCAATGCGCAGTAAATGGCTCTTCTGTACTGGAAACGTTTCGCACAGATATTGATAATTTGGGTGTTTTGTTTCCTAAGCAAATCCGCTTTGGTACTACCGATGGACCGGCTATTTATCAAGATACAGATACTGGAGGATTGAATATTCAAATATCTTATGTCAACGGTGAGACCGAAGGGCATCCAACTGAGCAATTAAAGTTTAACACGTTTTTTGCTCAGACTACTTCTCCATTTAGAAACCAAGCGTTAGACTGGTCTGCAACGCTTCATTTTATGACTGATGGTGAGTTCTTTGCTTTTGACAAGCCTATTGAAGCGGAATATTTTGCAATAAAAAGTGAGCAATATCACACCAGACTGATTGAAGATGCTCTATTCTTTGATGACGGAAAGTTCATTGAAGGAGTAGTTGATGGTCTCAGGTATTCAGGTAACGGGTACTTTGACGGAAATATTTCATCACCCAGTTTTGCAAGCGGCTTTGCAGGTTACGGGTGGGCTGTCAAAGATGAGATTACCAATGGCGGTTTTCATGCTACTGTTGATTCTCTCACTGTTCGCAAGAAAATGAGAGTATATGAGCTGGAAGTCCAAAAAAATTCAGTTACAAATGGTTCTCTGTGGGTAAGTGATAGTTGCTCAGGAGACGAGGTTATAGCAATAGAATAATGGCAGCACCGGTAAAACTGGGAAAATACCAAATACTGATAGCCCCGGACTCGAAGAAGGTTCAGGGTTTACGAACAGGTGATATTGTGCGTCGTCAATATTTTGATGGTGCCAATATCATTTATTCGCTTATGTGTGTATTGTCGTATGGCACAACGAAGCGGTTCTCCACAGAGGCGCAATACGATTCTAATGGAGAACCGATATTCAATCCAGACGGCACTATAGTTACTCAAAACGTTGAGAAAGATGTTCCTTATTTTATAGCAGCTCTTCTTGAAGGTGATGCTCCAAAGACTAAAGAGCTGCTTGATTTTGCCAGAATCACAAATCTTTTTGATGCTGACCGGTCTGGGACACTGTATCTCACTGCATCTGACGATAAGGCTCCTTTCATGGATATTATCGATGGAATTGGTCGCAATAAAAGCTTGTGCTGGCCGGAAAACATTGCCAGTGATGCTTTTGAAGATTCACATTCTCAGTATATTGTGAGAGGAAATGGTTTAACTCAACTTTACAAAGGTAGCGACGGCGATCATAATCGTATTGTTCGTTTGACTCGGAGTGCAACTTCTACAGGTTTTTGTGGGTTAAACCAAGATTTTTATGAATTGGTTGCAGCCCAGAAACGAGTACTTGTTTCCTATAAAGCAAGGGCTAATAAGGCTGTAATGGTTAATGCTGAAATTGGTTATTCTGTTGGTGACGTAAAAGATGCAGAATGGACTGAAGATCTGGATGAAGACTGGCATTATTATTTCCAGGCTATCAATGTTCTTAATTCAGGAAGACATCTTCGTACATTTAAACTCGATTTGCAAAATTTAGGTGTAAACGACTGGGTTGAGATCGCTGACTTTAACATTATATTGTTGGATAGCATTTCTAATTTTGGAGATGCCACTTCTATGCGTATAGGCAAGCTGGAAGGAGTTAATGACCCTGTATTTGGTACACTCACAGGTTATGGAGCTTACATTCAAAAACTGTATGCTTCACAGACTGCACATATATCCGGTACGCTGACTGCCGGAGATGAAAATGGATTTGCTTCCACATTTTATGCCGGCAAGATTCATCGTAACTGTTTTAGGAACTCGTGTGATGTCAATTTTTTGAGTGACATTACAATTGATAATGATACGCTTTTGAATCCGACAGGCATGGGTAATGTGTACAAGACGATGAACTCCAGCGAATTGATTATGTTCGCTCAGAGCAGAAGTTGGCTAAATGACCATGCAAAAAAAAAGTATTGTTTTTCGTTATGGGGATATACCAAAAAGCCATGCCAGATTGGGATTAAGCAGAACGGTAAAGTCGTTGGAACGATACAAATAGCATCAGATCAATGTCACGAATGGCGGCGGATTCATGTATTCTTTGATTTGCTTATACCGGAAAAAGATACAGATGACCTATTGATAAGTCTAATACCGACATTCACCAGTTCTATATATCAATCAGTAGCTGGTAGTATCAACCCAGATGAACAGGTATTGTTTCTAACTGCACCTCAGTTAGAGTCTGGTGAATATTGTACACAATATCAGCCGACCGATGATATTCTGAATGAAACTAATGATTATGGCGCATGGTTTGCTCGCGGTGGCATTGGAGGTACAATTCAGAACCCATTGCTTAGGTTGAATTACGATGGAACAGGAGCTATTGATACACGAACAAATTCGTTCAGGCTCAATCAAGACGGATCTGGTTATCTTGCTAATGAAAATATTAAATGGAATCCTGATGGAAAGGTCACATTCGGTAAAGATGTTACTTTGAATTGGGATAATCTATCCGATGACGCTCAAGATGAAATGGCAAACCGATATATGCGAATCCTTGGGCAAGACACTTTTACCATTATAGGTCAAGAAGATACAACTAATGGTAAAACTTGTAGCCCGTCCTCAATTGTAATGACACTTGAAGAAGTTGGCTTTTCATCTGCATCCAGTCAACGTCAATGGTATTTGCAAGTCGGAGATGAATGGATAGCAATACCGGGAGCGAATGGAAAATCATTGGAGGTGTTTCCGGATTCTTGTTACTGGCTTGGATATGTAACAGATCCTCCTGAAACTGATGTTAATGGGAACCCGATTACTTATCATGGTGAGAGCAGAGTCTCTTTTCAGTGTGTTATCAAGTTAAATGATTCACGAACCTACACAGATACCTTCAACATTATAAAACAATATGTTCAGGGATATACGGTACAAGTCACATCGTCGAAAGGGAATGCTTTTCAGAATGGAGTTTGCTCTACCGTTCTGACGGCTACTGTTTATTATCAAGGACAGCCAGTAAATTTGGAGTATGCGTTGGAGCATTTTACGTTCACATGGCACCGATATAAAGATAATGACCTCACTACTGATCTTGGATTTGAAGACCTTGATGCTACCGATGGCGACAATGTGTTGACATTAAACTATGAGATGGACGGCACCGATGTCTTTGTGTGTGAGATTGGACTTGCAGACCATTTCGATTATTCATTTCCTATAATTTTCTAACAATATGGCAATGGACAAACTTACTATAGGTACGAAGACCGCCAATCAAGGGGTCAATGCGAATGGAAAATTAACAGCTGTTGAGTTCAATCAGTTGGTTTCCAAAGTAAACGAAATGATTGAGTCTCTAAATTCAAAGGTATATGTCTCTCAAGAAGAATATGACGCATTAGTAGCTAACAATCAAATAATTGATACAGTAGAATATAACGTGTACGAAGAATGATTACAAAAAACAACATAGAGCTCACTGCCAGATATTATGGATTGAAAACCATATCAGCTGTTTATAGAGGAACAAGACTGATATGGGAGGCTATCAATAGTTGTTTTGGCTGTGGGTATTGGGTTCGAGAAAAAGCCTGGAGCAATACTGACTCTTGGCGTAACAACTAATAAATACGAGTATGGCAAAAAGAATTATTATCGACGATGACATCCCATCTATTGAAGTGCCTTGGGATGATGGAACGCAAGCCTATAGCGGTAGAGCTGTAGAAAAGTTTATCAAAAGTCAATTGTCTTCAAAGATTGGCTATATAATCATTCCACAGACAAAAGACACTGATGGATATTACCATATTTGGGGATTCTCTGACCAAGCAGCCTATAATGACTATATGACTGACACTGATGCTAATGCTGCGCTTCGGTTATTGAATGTTGCAATTCCCTTGCTTGAAGAACAGGGTGGAGTAAGCAATATCGTTAAACTAACCAGAATATCTTCAGGGTCACTTGTAACGAGCAAACCGGTTGCAAGCGTGGAAGTATCTTATTTGTGGCAGCAATATAATCCAATCACTCAGGAAACTACGGATCAAGATGAAGATGCAACTATCGTGGTGTCTTGCCGTACACAAAATGCAAACGGTGCGTGGGGGACTTGGGATTCCAGTAAAGAGTTCACTGTGAACATTCAGTCAGGGCAAACCAAGATCATAGACCTTAGCAAGCTGTTGACATCTGATGCCACTTATCAAGTTCGTCTGGTAGCAACAGGAGAGACGAGTGGCATTTCTGCCAGCCCGGTAACGATGACAATTATCTATTCCAATGTAGCCGTAAATTATGAAGGGTCGATTGCAACTGCATACCAAGGTGCAAGCATCCAGTTGCCGTTCCGTATTTCAGGTAGTGTACAAAAACAGCTTCGTATAAAAATCAATGGATATACCAAGAATTATACACTTGGAACCACAACATATACGGATAATACTTATGGGGCTACCATCACTCAGGCGGAGTTTACATTAACACGTGGAGCAGTTAAGGCAGAAGCATGGATTGCGTTTGGAGAAGGATATACTTCTGAAACGGAGCATCAGGAATTTCAGTTCATCTATATTCCAGAAGGAGATACTTCGATTACTCCGATTTTGGCCGTTACAGATATTATGGAAGAGTTTCCAAACTGGACGCGTGCTACAATCTTTCGCTATGCCATTTACAATCCGGTAGATAGCGAAACCCAGTTAAATATTACGTTACAAGACAGAGATTCTGGTCAAATATATATTCAAAAGAAGATTGTTTGTGTGAATGGTGAAGGATATGATTTCGATGAGAATTTTTCTATGGAGTATGAAGGAGATGAACAGCCTAATGTTATCAATGCTCAGGCTGTATTTACCAATGCTGCCGGAGTAACGTTTGGTAATAACATTAACTTTACAGTAGATAATTCAGAGAATTTCGCACCAACTAAAGGTGCGAATGTGGTGATTTCAGCAGAAAAGCAAACTATTGTCATTGACGGTGTTGAGTATGAGTTGAATGACCTCCTTTCTGATGCAAAAGATACAAATACCGGTTGGCTTAGTAACGTAGAAACAGACACGACCGGTGCGCAAGTAAATGTTCCTGTTCTTAGTATTGGTGCTGGAAACAGTCTTACGTTACCGTATGAGCTTTTTGATGAAAACACAGGTCATAATACCAATGGTGTTGAGGGGTCAATCACTATTGAGTTTGACATCAAGATAAAAAACATTGTTGGAGATTCGCCAATCATTGATGCTTCTTCAGCTTTCAGTAACGCATATACCGGGTTAAAGTTCTATCCAACACGTGCCGTATGTCTCAGCCGTAATAATTTTACAGAGGAAATTTGCGATGCCCATTATCAGGAAGAAGTGCGTGAACATATTGCAATCAATATCATTCGCAATCTTCGTGGAGAGGGTATGAACCTTGTTCGTATATACATCAATGGTAAGTCGAATCGCTCATTCATTTATACTGATGAAGATAGATTTGTCCCAATTGGAACGAGTGGATCTCAGGAAATAGTAATCGGTTCGGATGAAGCAGATGTTGATATTTATGGTGTTCGTATATATAAAGGTCAGCAACTTGGTTCAACTCAGATTCAGAATGATTATATGGCTGGAATGCCAACCATTGAAGATAAGAAACTATTCAAACGATTCAATTCTATCTTTAATGGAACAGAGATTGGTTACGATTTATGTAATGCAATGGGGCTTAATACCATTCTTCGCAGGATTCCAGAAGGAGGTCATTATCCTTCCCGTGAAAATCAGAGTAAACAGAAAGATGTAACCATAGATGTACGTATTTATACAGAACGTGGTAATGCTGAAAGTCTTGATACCAAGCATTCGGGTACTTTTACTGGCATGACAGATAAAGGGCAGGGTACTTCGGCAAAAGGTTATTATTGGTGGAATATTTCCGATGGTTTTGAAGACGATGAGGAAATATCTGCTGATGAATATAACGCAAATGACCCTACGCACTATACAGAAGAGGGGAAATACTATAAGAAAATATCGTATTTTAATTCGCTTGATGGTGTGAGTCAGGTATATGCCAGTGAGTATGAATTGGAAGATGGTCGTGGGGGGATTACGAAACTTGTTGGTAAATGTAATTACGCTTCTCCTATGCAGAGTCACAAGCTCGGTGCTATTTGGGCTTATGATGAACTTTGGCAAGTACTTGTTAACGATGGCAGTGATAGTCGTCCTGTACTACAAGACACCCATGCCTGCTGTTATGAAAAACCATTTCTGTGTTTTTATCAAATTGGAAATGAGAATCCGGTATTTTGTGGCTTTCAAACTTGGGGTAGCGGTAAGGGTGATAAAAAGACTTTTGGTTATGATAAGAAGGAAAGTCCTGGCTATCTGTGTATTTCTGGTGCTGATAATGGTGCAGTTGCAGCTCTTTATCAGATGCCGTGGAATGTCACCAAGAATGCTCAGGGGGCATGGGAGGGTAATATTTATCCTAAAAGTGTTACTATTAATACTGGTGATGTGAAAAATGGTTACTGTTATAAAAGCGGTAGCAGTGACACTCTTTCATTTGAAGTTGAAATAGGACAAAAATATGATGGAGGTGAAACGGACAAAGGCGTACTTCGTATCGAGGATGAAGCTAAAGGAGAATCGGAAACTACTCTGTTTACTACTTTTGCGGAGTTCGCGAATTTCGTGTTTTCCTGTTCACCTCTTCTTAAACCCTATGCAGGTACTGAAGCTCAATTGATAGAGGATAGCGCCAATCTTGTACGAGATCACCAGTATTGGCTTTTCAATTCCGGCTCTGACCGGTATAATGTCTATTATTACAATCCGGAAACATCCAAGTTTGAGAAAATTATCAAGGTTCCTACAGCTTGGGGAAGTGACAATCGTGCATACGCTTATGGCAGTCCAAAACTAACTGAACAGCTTGCCGGTGTAACCATTTCCATTGACACGGTTGGTGGAACACAAAATGTAACGTTGGAAGAGGCAATGGAAATTCTCGGCACTTCTGACATGGATGTTCTGAATGAGTGTTTCTGTAAGGCTCGTGTGGCATACTTCGTCAATCATGCAGACGCTTATCTTGACATCAAGGACATTATCTTTCATCAGACGTTCTTGAAGCTCGAAGCCGGGACCGACAACCGCACGAAAAATGTTTATCCATTTATCGACCCATCGGTTGACAAATTAGTGCGTTGGAAACAGGATGACCTTGACACTATCAAGAAGACCGATAATCAGGGACGTCAGACCAAGCCTTACTATGTACTGGAGCATACAAAGGATGCCAATGGCAGCAATTATTGGAATGGTGAGAACAATGTACTTTTTACACTGATAGAGCGAGCTTATCCAGACCGTATGCGAAATATGATGAGGGACATATTTACCATGATGGCTCAGATTGCTGGAAGTGTCGAAAACTATATGCAACAGCGTTTCTATTGGGTTCAAGAGTATTTCCCCGCTGTAGCCTATAATGAAACGAGTCGCGTTCTTTACGAGGTTGCTCAGGTAAAATTGATGAATGGTCTTATTGATGTAAGCCAAGACCCTATAACCCAGGCTGTAGGCGATCAGTTGGAGTGCGAGAAACAATTTATGAATCAACGCCTCCCTATGTTGATGTCCTGGTGTGAGTATGAAACCGGAGGCGACGGTACACTTAGTTTCCGTTCCGTCAATACTGTTGGTGGAGCTGCTCCAACTTATGATATAGAATATACCGCCTATCAATACATCTATCCAAAATTGGCAATCGGTGGAAAACTCGCTTCGATTTATGCAAAAAAAGATGGAGAATGGATAGACCAAGGCAGTGACCCCTATCTTTGTGCTCCGGGGGAAACGGTACGTTTGGTCGCTGACACAGACTCAAACACTCAGTTTACTATGCGTTGGATGCACTATGCTAAGGGCATTGGTAATCTCGGATCGTTACCTTGTGGTGAAGACGGTAATGTAAATATCACAGGGCGGCGTCTTCGTAAACTGGAATGTTGGTCTTCTGATGGCGTTCCGATCGAATTTCACCCAAAAGGTTTAGTGATTTCCAATTGTCGTAATTTGGAAGAAATAAATCTTACTAACGCATCGGCGTTATCTGGTACATTCTCGGCTGACCTACCTCGATTGAAAAAACTTAGTTTGATGGGATCGTCTTATACGAGTGTAACGCTTCCTAAAACCTCAACATTGACAGAAGTGGAATTACCGGCATCTGTCAATTCAATCTTGGTTGATGGTCAACCCAATCTTTCATCAATCTTGGTTGAAGGCATGGAAAACCTTCGTACATTCCGGGTTATTGGTACGCATAAAATTCAGAATCAGACGCAATCGTTTATTCAACTTGCTTTTTCACAGGCGAAAAATCTTGCTCTTGTACAGATTGAAAATGTGACGTGGACAGGTTTTGCTGTGGATGCTATGATGTGGTTACAGAGTATAAAAGCCTCGCTGACAGGAACTATCAGCTTGACCGGAAATTTGACATTTGACAATAAGCTTGCTTTGGCAGAGATTTATGGCAATATAGATGACGCAAATAATGATTTATACATAAGTTATTCTAAACGTGCTATTAATAGTGTGTCTATTAATGGAGCGTCCTATATTAGTGAAACAGGGGCATATAAGTATAACCTTGTTTGTTCCCCTTCTACTGGAAATGACGTGGCTTTGAAGGATGGGCGACTGGCAATTGAGTGGTCGATTGACGATAGCGCCAAGACTTATGGCTCATTTATTGATACTGTGGACGGTCAGTTGAAAGTAATTAAACTGGATGAGAGCGGGACAGACATGCGTTATATTATCCAGTGCAATCTTACAAAAACAAGCGGTGCAGTTATGACTGCGGAGTATATGGTAGGTTTTTATCGTCGTATTCCCAAAATAGGTGACTTTGCTTATGCAGACGGTACATTCGACGATCAGTTCTTGAAAGACAAAACTGTTGTTGGTATTGTCTACAAGATAGAAGAGATGTGGCAAGGCGATAATGAATCGGAACCGACCATCTTTTCAGGTTATAATAAGCCAACCGAGTCGTTCAAACAAAATCGTCATTTGGTTGGCTACCAGATTAGAGTTGATGCCAAAGAGAATGTACCATTTAAGAGTACCGATGGTTTTATTAACACAGGAAGTACAGTTTGGGGGCTTTATTCTTCTACTGACAGCAACGGACATGGCGACATACAGACTGAAATCAGTGCTGCTACAGGTATCTCCTCTATTTTCGATTTGCCTGGGATTAGTAATATTACAAGTCGAGGTTGGTCCGGTGGCGTTGATGACAATTATCTGACTACTGGTAATTATCTTGACACGGACGAAGACGATGGCTTTAAAGATTGGAGTTCAGCTTCCGGCACTGTAACTGATTGGCAAGGCAAACAGAAAACTCAAGCCATTATTCGTCACGCCAATCAAATTATCAATGCGTATCTGCTTTCTGATGAAAACGAGTCTGTATCTACATATTATACTGATGAAAATGACGAGGGGCATGAGTTCTCTGAACTTCCAACTACTGTTGAAGAGTTGGCTAACGCGATGGAAATACTTCATAAAGCCAATAACAATCTTACAAAGTATCAGCAGTTCCTTTATCCTGCTGCTTATGGGTGCTATCTATATCAGCCCCAAGTTAAAGAAGGTGAGACGCTTGATCCTCAGTATGCTATTAATCAATGGTATCTTCCAGCTTGCGGAGAACTTTATCGTCAATATAGCTTCTTCGCTAAGTCGAGAACTGGTGGCATGGGAGAAACTTATACTGAAGGTCAAGGTACGTCCCCTGCAAGAAGTGTTATTGATGACATGATTCTTGCAGCTATCAATTCATCTGAGGACAATGAAATCAAAATGAATGTTTCTCCTTCACATGTAGAGTATAGTGATTATACGGGATTGGAGTTAGCTGCAATCAACCGATATTTTCATTCTCTCGTAGAAGCAGAAAAACCTATTTATTCAATGATTTTATGGCGAGCCTTGGTTGCAAACGGTTCTGCGCCGTTCACCCAGCACAGCACAGGCAACCACTGGTCATCCACTGAGAGCTCCGCCTACTACTCGTGGGGCGTGAGCTTCTACAGTGGTTATAGCAGCTACACTAGCAAGTTCGACACTCCCGTGGTTCGCCCTGCTGTAGCCTATCGGTTTTTTCTTTAATCTTTCTGGCGAGCTGCTTAAAGCAGCTCGCCTATAACAGTTAAATTGTATTAAAATTATGGATATAAACGGAAAAACAATGTCCTATAAGGAAGTTTGTGAATTATTTGATAACACAGTTCCTGCCGAAACAGAAGATGCGGTAATACTTTCCAACGATGAGATAAATCGAGCCCGTCGTAATAAAAGAGAGATGCGTAAGAAAGCTACTGGATTTCAGAATACGCCAATTTACAGGTCGTTACACGCGTCTATGCGACTTATCATAGAAATTGTACAACTGATGCCAAAGAAGTCGGTTAAGGTATCTGACATCTTGCTCCAAAATTTTACAGAATTGATTCGTTGGTCTGCTGCGGCTTACAATCATCAAGACGATTTACTTAAACAAAATGCACTTGAAGAAGCTATATCTTTAATGAGTGTAGTTAAGATTACACTTAACTGTATGTCCAACCTCGTTAGCGAAACGAAGCACAAGCAGCTGATTGCGTCGTTTGACGCGGTGATACGTCAACTTGTAGCATGGCGTGGCTCACTTATACAAAGCCAGGGTTCCGATGATGAAGCCTAATAACTGTAACATCGGAAGAGAGCTTAGAACTTTGCTCGGATATGGGCGGCTGACTCCGTGGCATGGTTTTAACTATGTTCGGAGTTACGAAGCTGCACAGCCGCATATTAACAGCACAGGCAACCACTGGTCATCCACTGAGAACTCCGCCAACAACTCGTGGAACGTGAACTTCAACAGTGGTAATAGCAACAACAATAACAAGTACAACACTAACGTGGTTCGCCCTGCTGTAGCTCATCCGACAAAGGCTTGGCTTCAATTGAGGGAAAGTTTACAAGAGGCTTATGAAGATTGCTGTCGTGGCAAATCTTCCAGCCAACAATATCAAGACTATATCCCTCACGCTAATGAGGATTTGGATTTACTTACAACCCAGCTAATTGAACGTACTTATCAGCCATCAACATCGACTTGCTTCCTTGTTAGATTTCCCAAATTGCGCGAGGTGTTTGCCGCCGCTTTCCGAGACCGTATCATACATCATTGGATATGTATGCGGTTGGTTCCACATTTTGAGGAACTTAACGAGAATATTGGAAATGTTACTCATAATTGCCGAGTCGGATTTGGGACAAAATCGGCAGTTGATGGGGTTTATCAGGCAATCAAAGAAGTCACATATAATTACGGTATTGAAGCCTACCTGTTTAGAGGAGATTTGGTAGGCTTCTTTATGTCGTTACCTCAGCGTCGTATGTGTGATAATTTGATAGAGTTTGCGCAAGAAGAATATCATGGTGATTTTAAAAACTTGTTGATATGGTTATTGGACGTGGTTGTGATGCACCGTCCAGAATTGAATTGTATGTTCAATTCATCGCCTAAAGATTGGGTCGGCCTGGCTCATAACAAGTCATTATTTAGGACTGGAAAGGGTCGAGGTGCCCCGATTGGGAACTTAACAACCCAGCTATTTGCCAATTTTTATATGGCGGATTTTGATGCTTTTATGGTTGATTGTATCAAGAAACTGAAGAAAAGAGGCATTCGTGCTGCTTATCATCGTTTCGTGGACGATTTCATTTTGATATGTAACGATAAATATGCGTTGAAATGGTTGATACATGCTGCTGAGATTAAAATCAACTCAATGGATTTGACCATGCACAAAGATAAACGATATATCCAGCCTGCCAATCACGGCGTTTTGTTTGTCGGTACACAAATCAAGAATGGCAGATTGTATCTTAGCAATCGAACTGTAGGTCGATTTACAGATAAAGCAAAGAAGATTGCAAAATTTATGCAACAGCCAGCAAAAGAAATCACCTCAGCAGATCTCGACCATATTCTTGCTACTCTTAATTCATATTTAGGATTTTGTAAATATCGACAGACATATCGAATAAGACGTAAGATAATGAAACCACTAATTTATTCGCATGATTTCAAGTGATATTTTAAAATTAATAGAAATGTATCTAAAGTCACCTTGCGGAAAGAGTGGAAAACTATTATTAAATAGAAGTAGTAAATTATGAAGCAGATTTGTAAATTCGATACTAAGCCCGTTACAATCAATAACGGAGGGTATAAAAAAGGACACTGGATAGTGTGGCTTAATCTCAATATATCAGAGATTGAGAATCCTGAAGAAAATGAAACTGAACTATACCAAAGCATGACAGACCGACTTGTCATGTCTGATAGTTCCTTATCGGCATTTCTTGATGTTGTGGATCCGTCCCATATTGCTTTGGCAACTATAGAAGAATTAGAGGAAATCCTGCGTTATTTTCGCTCTGAATATGATTTGGAAGCATGGAAGGCTATCCGTAAAATCCAGATACAAGGATATGACATTAGCGAGAATGTTAATTGTTTCTATCTGAACGGTCTTCCACTTTGGCTTGACAAAGCTACCAGAGTGGGGCTTGTAAATTCTATAACAATTGAGAAAAATTCCAATCGCAGCGAAACTTGCCTGTGGTTTGGAAAACATCACATAAAGATGGGCATTAATGTGGCTCTTGAAGCTTTATCCCAGCTTGAACTTTATGCTCTTGAATGTTATAATGTAACGGCACTACATTTAGTTCAAATAGAGCAGTGTAATTCTGTTGACGAGCTACGGTCGTTTAATATAAGTTCTGACTATCCTGAAATCCTTCAATTCAAAATTGAAGAATAAAACCTTTGTTTGAACCCGTAGCAATCATGTTTTGACTATTCTTGATAAAGGCTTAAAGTATAATGGGAACAATTGCAAAAGGAGGAATAACACTTAATCCGGTGAACGATGCTTATACAGTATTGCTCACTCCATCTTCGTGTTCTATTTCGGCTGATTTTGACGGCTCTAATCCCGCTTTGGATAATGTTAAAGGTTCCATTACAGTAAAACGTGGTACTAAAATTGTCCCGTTCAAAGTGAATGAGGTTACATATTCCGCATCTGGTATAAAAGCGAGTTGGAGTACGCAAGAAGTAACCACAATGCCTTTTGTTATCACCCAGATACCTAACACTGTTTTAGATGGTTTTATAAAGTTTCATATTACTACACAGGACGGATTTAACTATTCTACCGAAGTTCAATTTTCTTTTAATATTGTCCGTGAGTCTACAATGCTTGATTGGGTTCAGGACTGGGAAGGCAGTAAGACTAAAATCGGTGGCACTTACATAATGACACCGAAACTGTTTGTCGGTAAAAAAGAGGCCGTTCTTGATACGACAGGATTAGAACCAACATGGAAAGAAGGGGCATTGACCGGCGTGTATATCGGTCCTGATTTGCTTGCTTCCGGTGAAAGCAGCGTCGGTATTTATGGCTACCTCAAAGATGAAAAGATTTTTCATATCAACGCCGATGGTGGATTTATTGGTGGCTGGACTTTTAATGAAGGAGGGCTTCAGTCTTCTAATGGAGTTGTAAATATATTGTCTGAAGGCTCCATATACTCTCAGAATCCCGATTCTGAAATTCCTTATTGGGGAATTTATGCTAATGGTACCGCATCGTTTGCAAACGGGAACGTGAAATTCTTTTCAGACGGTAGTGCAGAATTTGCAGGTAAAATTACATCTATACAAGGAATGATTGGCGGCTGGGCCATCACAAAAAAACAATTGTGTAGTGGAAGAATTTTTTTGGATTCGTCTGAAGGGCTTATCGGTATAAATGCTTCGGACATACAGCATGTAGATGGACTCACAGGAGCATATATATTCCCAGAGACACCTGATGGTGGTCTGAAACTGTGGTATAGTTCTGCAACTGATTTCGGCATGGCAGGTTGGACTACTGGAGAAAAGGTATTTCAATTGGGCTCTACTAATTTTATTGCTGGATGGAGTTTCAATCATCAGGCAATATGGACTGGTTCCGAAGCACCATCATTAACACAGGGTAGTTATACTTTGGATTCTAATGCACTTACCATTGCTCCAAATGGCATCCGCAGCTCCAAATGGTATGTGGATGCTAATGGTACCGCATCGTTTGCAAACGGGAACGTGAAATTCTTTTCAGACGGTAGTGCAGAATTTGCAGGTAAAATTACATCTATACAAGGAATGATTGGCGGCTGGGCCATCACAAAAAAACAATTGTGTAGTGGAAGAATTTTTTTGGATTCGTCTGAAGGGCTTATCGGTATAAATGCTTCGGACATACAGCATGTAGATGGACTCACAGGAGCATATATATTCCCAGAGACACCTGATGGTGGTCTGAAACTGTGGTATAGTTCTGCAACTGATTTCGGCATGGCAGGTTGGACTACTGGAGAAAAGGTATTTCAATTGGGCTCTACTAATTTTATTGCTGGATGGAGTTTCAATCATCAGGCAATATGGACTGGTTCCGAAGCACCATCATTAACACAGGGTAGTTATACTTTGGATTCTAATGCACTTACCATTGCTCCAAATGGCATCCGCAGCTCCAAATGGTATGTGGATGCTAATGGTACCGCATCGTTTGTCGGTGGTTCTGTGAAATTTAATACAGAAAACGCAGAGATGTTTGGGTGGCTGATGAGAAATGGCCGCTTTTCATCTAAACACGCCGCTCTAATTTCAGATGATTACGATGCAGGAGTCTATGTTTCTGTTGCCGACATTAGCGAAGTTAGCGGAGTAAATTTAAGAAGTACGATCAGTAATAATGGTGGTATTTATTTGTACTCCGATGGCGCAAACTCAATCATGCGTGCTTACGATAAATCCGGGAATATTGGCTTTTTCTTGAGCACTTCTGGATATAACACCATTTCCAGCTGGACGTTTGATGCAACTGCAATTTATATTGGCTCCAAGAACCTTTCCCAAGAAGGTTATATAGCGGCAGAAGGTTCAATGGCTCTGATGTCATCTGGCATATTTGGTTATAAGTGGAAGTTTCTTGCAGATGGTTCAGGAGCCTTAGCTGGTGGTAAGATCAATTGGGACAAGGACGGGAATATTAATGTCGATGCCAAGATTAGCGCAAATAATATTACAGCTGGAACTATATCTACAGCGTCTATAGAATGTGAAGGAAAATGGTCATTGAATCAAGAAGGTTCCGGTTATTTAGCATCTAACCATTTATATTGGGACAACGATGGAAATTTAACTGTTGAAGGGAAAATTGTAGCTACATCCGGTAGTATTGCTGGATTCAAAATATCATCAGGTTGCATAGGAGTTGAAAGTTCAAGCAGTTCAGAACCAGGTTCAAATTCGCAAGAAAATTGGGCGGCTCTAACAATTTATAAGGATTTCTTTAAAGTTGGTGGAGCCAAGGGGTATGTTATGTTTGGAAATGATGTCATCCCCTCTTCAGCTGGTGGTGCGTTTACGGCAGTTGGTCGTATTGTGAATAATGCTGTTAACACGTATGGTTATTATGGTTTTGACCAAGCGAATTATGGGTTGTTTATAGATGTAACCGGGGGTACTAAAAACTACGGTATAGAATCAAACGCAGCACTAAAAGCACCTGCATTTATTAACACAAAAGCTAAAATGTTGACTTTTACAGGTGATGGGTACACTATTGATTTCTCACAGTATAATATCATTCTGATGTATTATAACGACCCTAATTATAGTGGTGTAAAAGTAACACTACCGACAGAATATTCTGTCGCACAGCAGTTTGGAGTAAGCACTCTTCCAGATGATTTCGCTACGATTGTGACTTTTAGGGTAAGACAAGGGTCAAAAAATATTACATTACAAGGCATTTACAATCACAATGAAGGAGTGCAAGATTACGAAATGGCTCCAGGAGACTCTGTGACAGTGCTAATTAGTAAAATTGATGGTTTTAGATACCAAATATTAAATCATTCAAGTTAATGCGTAGAGATATTGAAATACATATTATAACTGGCGATGTCGCAATCAGTCCTCAGAACAAAATCAAAATAAGAGAGTTCAGATGGGTTGATGAACCGACATTGTTATCTCGCTATATTTATGGCGAGGTAGATGTGCCATATACTCTCAGCGAACGCACGATTCTGAATCAAGGTGTTCATTTTATTATTCCTTATACACCAAAGTACAAAGAATTTATGATTCGAGTACGTCGTGTAAATGAGGACGGATCGTTTGTCTATGTAAATAACGATGTAGATGGTTCACAGTGGTTTTTGGTTAAGTCATCGGTATATGGAACAGCACTAAGGAACGTGTTTGCATCCGAATTGCCGATAATTTCCGAGGATAGTTTCTTTGTTATGCTCGAAAGCGGCATTGCTCAACTATATGCAAGCAGCCAATCGGATTTTAATATTATCAAAGCAGGACGACAGAACGCAAATTGCTTGCTTGCCTGTTTCCCTGGCGGCAATTACCGTTACCCGCTGACAGGAGTCGGCTTGGCACGCTGGATTAACTCTAATAATGTAGCATCAGCCAGCTTGACCAAAGTGCTTCAGGACGAATTTAGTGCAGATGGTGTAACTATTCGCAATGCAGCCTATAATTACGAGACTCAGCAAATGGAGTTGGACGCTAAAGATTTGGAGGAATAAAATGGCTATATATACAGTAAAACCTAATCAGAATCTATTCGATGTTGCCCTGCATTTGTATGGCAGCATCGAAGGATTATTTGACCTTCTTATCAGTAATCCGGATCTCAATATGACTTCCGAACTCACGTATGGGCAGGAACTTGTCTATCACGAGGAGTTTGTATTGAACGAATCGATTGTCAGTGAGTTTAAGAATCAGAATATCACACCGTCATCCGGCTCACGCAAGGTCTATTTCAAACGTCCAGACGAAGACTTGATATTCTTGATAGGAGTTAATGCGGATATGGCTTTTACTGCTTTTAAAGCGGCAGGGACCGGCGTGATGATTATTGATTGGGGAGATAACTCTGAACTGGAATACATTCATTTAACTGTGCACATTCAATCTATAGAGCATTATTTTGATAATGAAACTGAGAAACGCCGCATCCGTATTTATGGAAACACTGACACTCTTAAATTCACCCAGCTTGATACCACAGGATTGGGTGGCGCTCTACTTTTATGTAAGCCTGTAGTCGTGGATGAATATGCTTGTACAAATCAAGGATATTCACTTGTCGGATTGTCTATGTTTGAAGGAACATATAAATTGGATCTACATTCGACTACTATTGATAATCTCTTGCCGATTGGCGATATGAGCCTTCAGGAACTTGATTTGACTGGTGTACATTTTTTATATGACAATACAGTCGATGATTATTTGGAATATATCGTAGCTCATCACGCAGATCGTCGTCCTTGTACAGTACGCCTTACGACAGAGCCTTCAGCAAGAGGTTATGCTGCAATTGACACAATTCTAAATGAACCGGAGTGGAATATCTCCGATACATGGAAATTTTATATTAACAATCAACTATATCAACCTAACAATGGCACGGACACTGAGTGAAATATACGCCGAGGCTAAGGATTGCCGTAATAGTTATCTTGAGCTAACAGAGTTTGAGAATAGCTCCAAGATGTCAATACTTGATGCGTTTACATGGGTCACATCAGCATGTATATGGACTTTTGAAAACGTAATGGATGTTTTCAAGATAGACCTTGCTAAAGACCTTCAGAATCGAATCAACGGAACTCCCGCATATTTTGCAAACGCATTGTTGAAATATCAGTCCGGAGATGATCTGGTGATGAATGAGGATGGTACAGCTTTTTCTTATCCGAATATTGATGCTTCCAAACGTGTAGTCACAAAGGTGGCTTATTTCGAGGAAGAAGAGGCTGGGTTTCACGATAAAATAGTTCGTTTTAAAATTGCTACAGGACAGCCTGGTGCTTATTCTCGTATTGAGGAGGACGAATTAGTGGCAATTAGGAGTTATCTTAATCAAATATTGTTTGCCGGTCAGCACGCAAGAGTTGTCAGTCGTATCGGGGATGTGCTTATCCCGAGAGTGGTGGTGTATTATGATGGAGCTGTCACGGAAGATGAATTATATCAAGAAATAGAGAACGCTCTAAACGATTATATCGCCAATATCGAGTTTAACGGCCTTGTTTACGCCCAGAAAGTGATTGACAGCATACAAAATGTTGAACATGTAACAGACGTATCGGTATCTTCAGATGATACAGATCATCAAGGTATATTTGTTGCCAAATATGATGACGACAATCATCTTATCAAGGACGAGTATGGCAATGTTCAGACCAAAATCGGGCGTTATTATATCCCAAACTCAGGGTATATTAAACAAAGTTCTTGTGCCGGAGAGGAAGCCGATATTCCTTTATGGCGTGACACAATAATTCTTAAACTGGAGGATAATGTATGAGGTATTTTATCAACTTTGATAAGACGATAAATCAGCTTGTACCCTACTATATCGGTGGACGTAAACTGATTCTGTACCTACAAGCGTTGATGTCACCATTGAGTCGGCTCAATGATGATTTTGTAACATACGCCAAAGAAACAAGAATCGAAGCTGCCATGACCTCTCAGATCTTTAAGTTTGAATGGTACCTTAATCGTAAATTTAGAAAGTATTTTGCTAACGGCGGACGTATCTCAATTAAAAATTCAGAAAGTCTTGGTGCTCCGATTTACAAGGAATCTGCCAACATCGATGTGAGACAGAATATGCTTGTTTATTATGATAATGAAACAGACATAACTCGCCAATTGGTTCTATATCGTAGCGATGAGCAGACAGAAGAAAGCAGTGTTAGCTTCATCGTGACAACTCCTCAAATTGATACAAAGCTTATTTCAGAGCAAAAATATGTCGCAATGCTGAAATATGTCATTGACAGGTATCGGCTTGCCAATAAAACTTATATTATCAAATACGAATCGAAATGAAAGAATTTAGCGCACAAACAGGTGGACGCTACACCTATGCTGATGATCTGGAAAACCTTCAGGATTTGGCGTTAGCTTTCGCTCAGATTTTCGATGACTGTGACAATTTCATAGTAAGTGGATGCGAAATAACATCAGGGGCTATTAGTGCCGGTTATGTGTTCCTGAATGGTAAACTACGTTATTTCTCTGGTGCTACCGGAATTACGTCATGGCCTCAGTACATCTATGAATTAAACTCAACGGAAAATGTGACTTATGAGAGTGGTGGTTCTAAAATAGGACGTAACATCTATGGGTGTGCCATTGCTAAGTCCGTTCCTGTTAAGCAAGACGAGCTCACAGGGAAAGCACTTCAATCAATTACTATTACATCTAATGGAGGTTTACGCATGAAGGATGCTTTTATTGGGAGATATGCCCTTCTGCTAAATCCGGCAAGTGGTTCGCAAACCGTTGACAGTATTGTGAATTTTGTTAAGGCAATCAATGCAGGCAGTGATATTACCGCAAACAAAAATGTCATCATAAAATCTGGCACGATTAAAACTGAAATGAGTTACGATGGTAGTACGTTTAGCGTAAAATATACTGGCGATTCCAACAATTATCAGTTATCGTTAATAGATGGTATTGGTTTCCGTTTCTACGCCAACGGTACTTTAATTGCAACAATAGGTTCATCTTCTATAACATTTAGCCAACCTGTTTCTGCAAGTAAAGGTATATTTGGCGGGCTGGTGCTGACTGGTAATCAAATCTATCAGGGAACAGCTAATGCGGTTGGGGAGATTGGGATTAACGTATATGGTTATAATGGAGATACTACTCAATTTAGAAACACTCATATTGGGAATGGTAAAGGTAAAATTGTTTTTAGTATAACCGGTTCTGACGGGAGTGCGAATATATATGGTGTTACTAAGATTGATGCTGGTACTACTGATGGACTCATTCTGAAAGCAAATATGTTGAAGGAAAATAATAGCCTGACAAACGCAATTTCTTGGCGTGATTCTGCCAATGCTGTAATGGCACGTGTTGGGTTCATTAGTACCACAGATCAGACATTTTCCATTTCTTCATCTGCATATAATATAAGCATTGCAGGTCATACCACGGTCAATATTGGTCCAGCTATTATGGAAAATGGAGTGTTGCTTTCTGAAAAGTATGCCACAGTTACTAATTTGACTGAAGGATTAGAGAAAAAAGCCAATTCATCGGACGTGTACACCCAGACTCAGGCTAATAAGAAGTTTGCAGTCAAAACAGAAGGACTCCTTCAGTTTGTGACATCTAATGTAAGTGAAGCCGACTGCCGTTCTCACATTGGAGCTATAGGTAAAAGCGATTTAAACTCTTACGCGAAACTGGAAAATTATCTTTCCGATATGGCAACGGATGAGACAAAAAAACAGACAATTCGTAATAACATCGGTGCTGCCGGTGTTGGAGACTTCCAATCTAAGTTATCCGATTCTGGCTGGAAGCACATCAAAGATTCGCTTTACGTCCGGCAAATTGGTAATATCGTTTGCATACAAGGTTCTATAAAAACCGTTCATTCGGGTACGGTATTTACCATTCCGAATACAATATCAGCTCCAAGCCATGCGGTTAAATATACCATCGCATTTAACAATAGTAGAAACTGGGTTTGTAAAATAGAAGCCGGTCAAAGGGCATGTACAGTTGTCTATTGTAATGGAAGCTGCGGAAACTCTACACAATTTTCAATCACATATATGGTATAAAAATGAAAACGTACAATTCACCTGCACAGGCTCGCAATTTGCGAGAAATTGAGGCCGCTGCTGCCTCTCCAGTAATTAACATTATTCCAGAAATTAATGGCACTATTCAACCCGTACAAACCGCTGAAGAAGGGGAAAAAGAGAGGCCGGAAGCCGAAACCGAAATCCCCGCCAAAAAAACGCGGACGAAAAAGAATACCAAGGAAGTTTGATGAGGTTCCACTTGGTTATAATCTGCGGCTCAATGCCCCATTAGAGCTCGATCTTATCATGCAAGCGGTCGGAATCAATGGGGTTCCAGATGCAGATTTGGTAGAGGTGATCAGCTATTCGTCTAAGAATCCATACTTCCGAACTGAGGATTTTAGACGTTTTTTGATTTTGTACAGAAATGAAGGGTGTTATGCAGAACATCCGAAGAAACCTCCAAAACCTCAGACCATTGTGGCTGCCATCAATCGAAGAAAAAATGCAGTAAAAAAATAAAATTGAAACTGTATTAAAAAAGTGCGAATGATAGAATTGTTCGCACTTTTTTCACGCTCTTGAAAAATTTTTGATTACCTTTGTACTGTATTTCAAATTGATTTCGTACAGAATCCGCTTTAACAATTATGCAAATCCCTGCAAATGAAGAACTTTACTGTGTCTGTACGAAAGCTTACAGACTTAGAACTTTTACAGGAGGCGTGTGCGACGACATTTTTGGGAACCAGTCACGCAACACTAATTTCCCTTTATAAGTCTGAACACTCTCCAGTGCGAACTCAGCTATTCTGGATAAGCCTCAAAAACATTCCACTTTACATTAGTACGCACCTGATTCGTCACCACGTCGGGTCGGTTCCTTTCCAATTAACTTGTCGAGATGACAGAAGTGGTGGCAATCCCGGTTTGCCCGGCAAGATTGATTCAGTCGTTGAACGATTGAAGGGTTTGGTTGATGTCTGGTATAAGGGCGGTGCATTCATCGACAACCATCAGCATGAAATAGATTTCATCTATAAAGAGCTGGAGTGGCTTAAAAACAATGCTGACCGTGAAACACCTGTCAACCTCAGTCTTTGTATAAATGCTCAGTCATTGATTGATATGGCTAAGTTGAGACTATGTACAGGATGTGCGTCGCCCGGCATCGTAGTTGTATTCCAGGCGATAAAAGATGAGATTTTAAAAGTTGACCCAGATTTGGCTTCAACAATGGTGCGCAAATGCGTATATAGAGGTGGCATTTGCGGAGAGCCAAGATGCTGTGGATTTAACGGAACCCAAAAATTCCGTGAAGAATTGTTCCAATATTTATCCAATTTCAGTCAAAAACAAAAGGGGGTACTGCATGAAAACTGTAATTAAACGTGATGGCCGCAAAATGCCGTTTGACCATACACTTATCACTAAAGCAGTTCTTGCTGCCATGAAAGAAGTCGGCACAATTGACGAAGATTATGCAATGAAAATCGCCAACAAGATTGCATCAAAATGTAAAAACGAAATTTCCGTAGAGGAAATTCAAAATCTTGTGGAAGAGAGTTTGATGGCTTCTAAATATAAAGATGCGGCCCGTGCATACATCTGCTATCGCAATGAACGCAATAAAGCTCGTCATCGTGAAAGCGACCAAATTATTCTCAGTATCATTGCCGCTGAGAAGAACGACATTACTCGTGAAAACGCAAACATGAATGCCGATACACCAGCCGGTATGGTAATGAAAATTGCCAGTGAGAGAAGCAAAGAGTTGGTAGATGATTACCTTTTGTCGGAAGAAGCGAAGAAAGCAGTAGCCGATAACATTCTTCATATTCACGACAAGGATTATTTGCCTACCAGAAGTTTGACCTGCATCCAGCATCCCGTAGATAAAATTCTTAGTGGAGGTTTTCAAGCTGGTCATGGAGAGTCACGTCCGGCAAAGCGTATTGAAACAGCCAGCATTTTGAGTTGTATTTCTATGGAGTCGGTTCAAAACGTTATGCACGGAGGTCAGGCTATTCCGGCATTTGATTTCTATATGGCACCCTATGTTCGCGTCACTTTCAAGGAAGAACTCAAAAAACTGGAAATGGTAAATGAGGTTGACTTATCCGAGGCATACGATGCACCTTACGACGATTTCATTATTAAGCCTTTGGATGGTATGAAATCATGGGAACGTATGGTACAACACGCCATGAACGAAACTGTTCGTCGTGTGCATCAGTCGATGGAAGCTTTCGTGCATAATTTAAATACAATTCATTCTCGTGGTGGGAATCAGGTTGTCTTCAGTTCGGTCAATTACGGTACAGATACGTCGGCAGAGGGTCGTTGTGTAATTCGTGAGCTTCTGCTTACTACCGAAAAAGGAATAGGCAATGGTTCTACTGCGATATTCCCGATTCAGATTTGGAAGAAAAAGCGCGGTGTAAGTTATTTACCGGGCGACCCGAACTATGACCTCTATAAACTCGCTTGCCGTGTTACCGCCAAGCGTTTCTTTCCGAACTTTGTGAATCTCGATGCACCATTTAATCAACATGAAAAATGGCGTGCCGATGATCCGAAACGATATATGTACGAGGTTGCCACAATGGGATGTCGTACTCGTGTGTTTGAGAACCGTCATGGTGAAAAGACTTCGGTTGGACGTGGAAACCTTAGCTTTTCAACAATCAATCTTCCAGGCATTGCTCTTAGCGTTCAGCACATAGAAGATAAAAATGAGCGTACTATGGCTTTTTTTGAAAAGCTTATTGATGCTATGAATGTGGCAGCACGTCAATTGCTTGATCGGTATGAATTTCAGTGTACGGCTCAAGCCAAGCAGTTTCCATTGCTGATGCAGGGATTGTGGATTGGTTCTGAAGCACTCGGTCCCAACGATGAAGTGAGATCGGTACTGAAACATGGTACACTTGGAATCGGTTTTATTGGTCTTGCAGAATGTCTTGTGGCGCTTATCGGGCAGCATCATGGAGAAAGTGTTGCCGCACAGGAACTTGGTTTGAGAATAGTAGGCACTATGCGCAATTGTGTACAAGCGTTCTCTGACAACTACGATATGAACTTTTCAGTTCTTGCAACTCCAGCAGAAGGTCTTTCTGGAAAGTTTACAAAGAAGGACAGACAGCTATATGGTATTATTCCGGGCGTAACCGATAGGGATTACTATACTAATTCTAACCATGTTCCGGTGTATTACAAATGCAGTGCTTCTCACAAAGCTCGGATAGAAGCTCCTTACCATGAAATGACTCGTGGCGGACATATATTCTATGTGGAACTGGATGGCGATGCTACACACAATGTAGAAGCTGTGATGAACGTGGTGGATTTGATGGACCAATTCAATATAGGATATTGCTCTATCAACCACACTCGCAATCGTTGTCTTGATTGTGGCTATGAAGATGCTCAAAAAGAACTTCTTACATGCCCAAATTGCGGAAGTGAGAATATAGACACTCTCCAGCGTATCACCGGCTATCTTGTAGGAACTACAGACCGTTGGAACTCCGCTAAACTTGCAGAGCTAAAAGACAGGAAAACGCATGAGTAATTATTTATATGTAGCAAAAATTGTCAGCTCAACCTCTGTCGATGGGGTTGGGCTGCGAAATTCGCTTTATGTATCCGGGTGTAATCTTCATTGCCTCGGATGTCATAATAAGGAATGGTGGCCATTAAAATCTGGGAGAAAAATGACTGTTGAAGAGGTCTATGCAGCTCTTAATACTGACAACTTCAATATTTCTATTCTCGGAGGCGAGCCTCTTATGCAATACCCGGCAATTCTTGAACTTTGCCAGCTTATTAAAGAACGCACCGGCAAAACCATTTGGTTGTGGACCGGATATGAAATAATACAAGTTCAGGATTCATTTGGAGACCTGATAAATTATGTGGATGTCATAGTTGATGGAGCGTTTAAAGAGGATTTGCGCGACACCAGTCTGTCTTTTAGAGGGTCCAAAAATCAGCGGATATATGAGATAGTACATAATCCGGAGATTTGCGTTACTGATATATCTGATATGTTTGTGCAGTGCAAAATATAACATTTTCAAAAATAATCCTGTCTCTTATACACATCTGACGCTGCCGACGATAAGGCTCGTGTAG
>ENA-UALL01000158-UALL01000158.1-human-gut-metagenome-genome-assembly--contig:-NODE-158-length-40890-cov-7.511742_pt1 | contig 40890 bp, 35 predicted proteins | sample MGYA00243699_ERZ654466 | MGnify/ENA primary metagenome ERZ654466 (study PRJEB26926, sample SAMN06164635) | human gut metagenome | biome: ENVO:00009003; feature: ENVO:2100002; material: ENVO:00002003...
GTCCTCCAGCCTGGGCGACGGCACCCGCGGCCTCTACGAGCCCATCCACGGCTCCGCCCCCGACATTGCCGGTCAGGGGATCGCCAATCCGCTGGCCACCATCCTGTCGGCAGCCATGCTGCTGCGGTATTCGCTGGACGAAACAGCCGCTGCCGACGCCATAGAAGCGGCTGTGGAACAGGTGCTGAATGCCGGCCTGCGCACCCCCGATATCGCGGGGCCGGGCGAAAAAGCGGTCAGCACCAGCGAAATGGGCGATGCAGTCGCCGCCGCCTTGTGATAGAAATGATTGCCACACTCAAGTGGGCTTGTTCGCATGACTTTTTCTGATATGCCGTATGAGTTCACGGATTGTAAATTTCAAAGGCCGGGACGGCGCTGTCAGCGCCGTTCCGGCCTTAAAGTTTTCTTACATTGCAGCCGGTATTGAACCCCAGGTCCTTTGCTATGTCTGGGAAACTGGCTTAATAAAACGCAGGCAGCCAGTCGCCGTGTGCCTCGATCAGGTCATCCACAAGCCGAATGATATCGTCAATCGATAATTCGCTGGCGGTATGGGGATCCATCATAGCCGCCTGATAGATATGTTCCTTTTTTCGAGTTACTGCTGCCTCTATGGTAAGCAGCTGAACGTTGATGTTGGTCATATTCATAGCAGCCAACTGTACTGGGAGCCTCCCCACATGGCAGGGATGGATCCCGCATCCGTCGACCAGGCAGGGCACCTCCACGCACGCCTCTTTAGGCAGGTTTTCGATCATACCCCCGGCATTGACTACATTTCCGCCAATTTTGTATGGCGTTCCGGTCGTTATGGATTCTAAAATATAAGAAGCGTACTCGTGGGTCCGATGATGGGAAAGCGCGTGATTTTCCACGATTTCTCTTTTCTGTTTTTCCCAATCCTCAATCTGTTGGATGCACCTTCTGGGATATTCGTCCAAAGGAATATGAAACCGTTCCACCAATTCAGGATAACGGGCTTTAATATAAAACATATTGTATTCAGCATTATGTTCGCTGGATTCGGTACAGTAATATCCAAGCTTATCAATATAATCCAGCCGCACCATATCGTTGTGCTTGCCCAAAGCATTTTTTTCTTTAGCGCGCCGGCGGATCTCCGGGTACAGATCCGCCCCGTTCCTGTCCCGTATCTCCAGCAGCCATCCCATATGGTTGATACCCGCAATCAGCTCTTTGCGGCCGTCCAGCTTATCTTCCATTCCAAGCTCACTAAGCAATGTGGAAGAACAATTCTGTACACTGTGGCACAGGCCGATTGTTTTAATCCCCGTATAGCGCTGCATATATCCTGTCAGCATTGCCATCGGATTCGTATAATTTAAAAACAAAGCATCCGGGCATACGGCTTCCATATCCCGTGCGAAATCCTCCATCACGGGGATTGTCCGCAGGGCGCGCATAATGCCTCCGATCCCCACCGTGTCGGCAATCGTCTGCCGCAGGCCATATTTCTTTGGGATCTCAAAGTCTATGATCGTGCAGGGATCATATCCTCCCACCTGGATGGCATTAACGACAAAATCCGCATTTTTCAACGCTTTTTTGCGTTCCTCCACTCCCAGATAAGCCTGGATATACGCCCTGTCCTGGTTTATATTGCGGTTCATATTGGTCAACATCATATGGCTTTCCTTCAGCCGGCCTGCGTCAATATCGTAAAGTGCTATCTGCGCATCCCGCAATACAGGAGTACACATGCAGTCTCCCAAAACATTTTTGGCAAAGATGGTACTTCCTGCCCCCATAAAAGTGATTTTCATTATACTCTCCCCTTTCACCGAATGGATATTTTCAGGATAACATATCCATTTCCCATTAGGCCATTGCATGATGTTGCGATAATTTGTTATAATGTTTGGCATGGGGGGGCTGCTTATGGAACGGAACATCCTGCTTTTAAACCGGCATTTTCCGGGCATCAATCCACTGATCGCCGGAGAAGAGCACTGCTCGCCCTTGCACTCTTACGGCCCCGCCAGCCGCGAATACTATCTAATTCATTATATTGTCTCAGGGAAGGGCGTTTTTAAATGCGAAGGAACAGACTATCACCTTTCAAGCGGCGATATGTTCTTGATTTGTCCTGGGCGTTGGAGCACCTACACCGCCGATGAAAAAGATCCATGGCACTATGTTTGGGTCGGGTTTTCCTCAGAATTTGATTTATCGGATATTTTCTCCCATAAAACTCTCAAGGGCAAACCATACGGCTCATTGTTCAGCGATATTCTGTCCTGCAAAAGTCGGGCATGTGACGCTGAATATTATGTGTGTGGAAAAATTTATGAATTGCTTGCCTTCCTTGCAGAACAAAAACCAGCTCCCAAGCCCGGCGCCCCAGAGCATTATGCACGCATGGCCAAAAATTTCATTGATGCTAATTACGCAAAACCGATTTCCGTTCAGATGATTGCCGATACACTCAATCTGAATCGCAGCTATCTCAGCACCCTTTTTAAACGGTATACGGGGAAATCCCCCCAGGCCTATCTGGTGGATTATCGGTTGCACAAAGCGGCTTTTTTTATGGTGTGCCATCATTATCCTCCCAGCAAAGCCGCCATTTGTTGCGGATATACCGACCTGTTCAACTTTTCCAAAATGTTCAAGCGCAAATATGGTATCTCGCCCCGTGCCTATTGGGAAAAAGGCAAACAGACACAATAAAAAACGCTTTTTCTCAATTTTTCAACATCCATACCCAATTCCGGCTGAGTGTTCGTTATAATCAAAATACGGGGTGCATTTCCAAATATGAAACCGGTGAAAACGATATCCCCACCCAGGTGCTCATCCGCCTTTCGGATTTTTACAAGGTCAGCATCGACTACCTGCTGGGGCAGACCAACGATCCCAGACGATATTGATCCGCAATCTTTGAATATGTCAAAAAGGCGCAGCCAAACCGGCTGCGCCCTTCTTTTAGCTAAAATTTTGTTCTGCTATGTACCCGTATTTTTCATAAAACCCATTCAGTACGGCTTGTTTGCTTTCTTCAAAGTTTCCCGTAAAAGATAGATATATCGAAAATTTATCGTACAGCTGTGAAAATTCATCCAGTTCTCTGCGTTCATTGTCCGATAAAAACCACCGCAGATTGTCGGCCGATTCCTTTATCCTCATCACTTTTTCATATTGCTGATTAAACTCTTCCAACGTATCGGCATACTCTATTTTTTCACAATGAAAGCGGTATAAGTCAAATTGTTCGTCTGCGTATTTTGGCAAAGCAACCGTAAGTACCAGAATCACCACAGCAATCAGCAAAAGGCCGGTAACGAGTAAAATATTTCGTTTGACATGGGACCGTTTCACTGGTGGTTTGACCGCGACCGTCCCCTCTTCATATTCAGATATATCTGCCATTTTATCTTCCCTTCCTTCTAAACCTTTCACATTATTAGAAACTTGTTATTTTTCGCGTGGCATACTGCAATATCTGCAAAGCATCGTTAGAAGAAACCACGCCATTGCCGTCTACATCTGCCGCCCGCTGCTGCTTTGGTTCCAGAGAAACCTTTTGAGTTGCAGCCTGCAGCGCCATCAATGCATCGGCCGACATAATCTGCCCGTCTCCATCCACATCGCCGGTTTTGTTCTCCGGTTCAGGAATCTCCTCCACCAGTGCGTATATTGTTGTACTGTACGGTGCGACCAGGTCAAGCGGACTCACAGGCTTATTATTTACTATTGTCCCATAAGCAAATTGCTTTAATTCAGGAGTAAAGGTCAATACATCCCCCGGCTTTGCCGTGTCCAATACCTGGAACGCGATGGTCAAAAGCTCCCCATCCCATATCTGTCCGTCGGAATCAATGGCTCCTGCTAAAATCGGATTCACATTTAGATTTACCTGCACTTGTCTTTCGTCCACATGCAGGGCCTCGCCCCGGCTCCACTCTTTTCCATCCTGCAACACCGGCTGCACTTTGTCACTGTCATAGCCGAGGCTGAACTCCAGCACATTCCAGCCGCCCTCCGGCAAATCTGACACATTCACGGATACTTTTATGATATCACCAGACTGCACCCGCTGCTTGTCGATCCCAAATTCCAATGAAGAGGATCCATCCCAACTGTTATCGGTAACAACAACGCTTCCTTCCATTATAGACATATTGATTTCTACCAAATCTGAAGTGCCTGTATCGGTAATCGCCTGAATAGAGTCTACGGTTATTGGAGAAATCCCTTTGGGAGCATTATCATCGACTTTAAATGTCATTTCCATAAATGAACCGGAGCTATATGTACTGTTAATTGAGGACCAAATTATAAAGATTCTTCCGGGAGTGGTCTCATCATAATAAAAAACATTAGAGCTTTCAAATGACTGGGCAGATATCCATTCTAAAACATCCGTATCATACTGCAAAACAAACTGTATAGCGGAAAGGCTTACATCACAGGATATATCAATGCCCACTTTACATTCTTCTCCACGGTGTCCAGTAACACTACGAATGGAAAGATGTCCACGATAATCCGTTACCGTCACCTGACAGGAGGCCGAAACACCATTAGGTGCGCTCACCGTGATCGTTGCTGTTCCCGCAGATAGAGCCGTCACTTCTCCGGATGCGGACACTTTGGCAACATCCGGCTGGGACGAGGACCAGGTCAGAGTGGACGCTACCGCATTCGAGGGAGAAACGGTTGCCGTAAGAGTGTGGTTTTCCCCCACATTAAGGGACAACTGTGCGGAAGATAATTGAATTGACTGTACCGGCGTTGATCCCCCTGTGGTAAAACTGCCGCGGTCGCTTTTGTACTGCGTACCGTCCACATAAGCATACAATACATATTGATATTTGGTACCGGGTGTAAGGGTATAACCCATATCCTCATATGTATCGATCCACATGGGAACCCGGCTGCTGTGGACATAGTCAGGATTGCATTGCTCGCTGTACGAATCCAACTCATTACCGTTTTCATCGTACAAATAACAGCCCACTTCTCCAATTGTTCCGCCTGGATTATTGATATAGGCGCACACGCAGGCACTGGTCTCCCCGATATAATATTTTTTGTATTCCGTTGTTAAATCAAGACTCGGTTTTGCGGTTGAACCGGCATTAAACGCATAAGGGGCGGAAAAAATCTTTACAGAAGATGCCCTGCTTAAATCATACGAGCTTCCCCAACGAATTTGGCAAGGCCCGCCGGCATTGGCTTCTCCTACCGTTATGATGGAACCGGACACAGCTGTGACAAATACCCAATGCCCGTATGTCGGGTCGGTACCAGCGCCATAGAGATGTACAACATCCCCCGGCTTTACATTGCCTATCGAGGAATGCGAACTCCAACCGGAAGCCCTTGTCCCATAAACGTCATAAGCTAATTTCCGGGCAAATCCGCAGCATTGGATACCACCATCAAAATAGTTGCAATCGTATTTCCCGACAAAATAATCAAAATTGGCGCTACCATGCAAAGCACAGCTATTGTAGGTCACCGTATCGGCAAATCCCTCGTAATGGCTGGTACCGCTAAGATAATCAGCGGCCTCTGTGTAATTGCTGACATAATGGTTCCAATAAGCCCCGTTGGGAAACTTTGCCTGCAACTGTGCCAAAGACATCCCCTGTGCCGCCGCCTGCATGACGGGGAATGCCCCGAGCATACCGATCATAACAGCCAATGACAGTAACAGTGACAGAGCTTTTCTCACTTTTTTCATGAGCATCCTCTCCTTTGATTTGATTTTAACCTGTTTTAGGTTAAAAGTCAATAACCTGTTTCAGGTTGAATATAATAAGATGCGAGGTGTTTATTATGTATCCCCGCATCCGTGCCCTGAGGGAAGACCGGGATCTGAACCAAACAGCGGTGGCCCGTATGCTGAACATGTCGCAAACGGGATACTCCAAATATGAAACCGGTGAAAACGATATCCCCACCCAGGTGCTCATCCGCCTTTCGGATTTTTACAAGGTCAGCATTGACTACCTGCTGGGGCAGACCAACGATCCCAAACGATATTGACCCGCAACCTTTGAATATATCAGAAAGGCGCAGCCAAACCGGCTGCGCCTTTCTTTGCTGTATGTATCCTTATTTTATATGGATTATTTCCCCACGCATTCACCAGGCCACCTTGGGAACCTGTGTCACCAACAAAAAAATCCCCGTATCCAAGCGTTGCATCGCTTGGATACGGGGAAAAGGAGGTTCGTATTTACCGCTGTACACGGCCGGAACCGTCGCCGCCCATCAGGGCTTTGACCTCATCCACCGTCATCAGGTTAAAATCGCCTTCGATGGTGTGCTTCAGGCAGGAGGCCGCCACCGCGAACTCCAGCGCCTGCTGGCAGTCATAGCCCTGCGTCAGGCCGTAGATCAGGCCGCCGCCAAAGCTGTCGCCGCCGCCCACCCGGTCCACAATCTGGATGGTGTATTTTTTGGAGGAATAAAACTCTTTCCCATCGTAGAGCAGGGCCGACCAGTTGTTGCAGGAAGCGGAGATGGATTCCCGCAGGGTGATGGCCACCTTTTTAAAGTGGAAAGCATCCACCAGCTGCCGCGCCACCGACTGGTACCCGGTCAGGTTGATCTCGCCCTTGGTGATGTCGGTCGCCTCGGCGTGGATGCCGAACACATCGGCCGCGTCCTCCTCATTGGCAATCAGCACATCGACATACTGCATCAGCTCGGTCATCACCTGCCGGGCCTTTTCCCGCGTCCACAACTTTTTGCGGTAGTTGAGGTCGCAGGAAACGGTAACGCCCTTTTCCTTGGCCTTTTTGCAGGCCTCCAGGGTGATGGCCGCCGCTTTGTCGCTGATGGCGGGGGTGATGCCGGTGAAATGGAACCATTCGGCGCCTTCAAAGATCTTATCCCAGTCAAAATCGACAGGGTCGGCTTCGGCAATAGCCGAGCCCGCACGGTCATAGACCACCTTGGAGGGACGCTGGGATGCGCCTTTTTCACAGTAATAGATACCCAGCCGGTCGCCGCCCTCGGCGATGCAGGAGGTATCCACCCCCCAGCGGGCCAGTTCCCCTTTGCAGGCGCGGCCCATGTCGTTTTTGGGCAGCTTGGTCACAAACCGGGCCGGCACGCCATAGCCCGCCAGCGACACGGCCACGTTCGCCTCACCGCCGCCAAAGGTGACGTCCAGGCTCTTCGCCTGCACCAGGCGCTGATAACCGGGAGGGGACAGACGCAGCATAATTTCACCAAACGTAACAACCATGATTTTTACACCTCTGTATCTTATTTAGGATAGACATAGCAACCGGTGTTGCACCGCATAAGCACGCAACAACGCCGGAAGGAACGTTTCCCCCCGCCCTGCGCGGATTTTTCGCCCCGGCTAAGGCGCGCTCGCGAAGGCAAGGCGATTTGCCTGCCGAGGGAGCGCAACAACGCCGGGCGGAAAATCCGCCAAGGCTCACAGCCCGCGGGCCTCGCGGATATTCTTAACAAACGCCGCCGCGTTGGCTTTCACATCGCCCTTCATCAGGCTGCTGCCCGCTCCCACGGCCACCGCGCCTGCCTTGATCCAGTCGGCGACATTGTCCACGCTCACGCCGCCGGTGGGCATGACGCGTGCATAGGGCAGCGGGCCTTTGATGGCCTTGATAAAGGCCGGGCCAAACAGCTCTCCGGGGAAAAGCTTGAGCACATCCGTCCCCGCTTCCATGGCGGTCACTGCTTCGCTGATCGTCAGGATCCCCTGCATCACAGCCTTGCGGTAGCGGTTGCACAGCTTGACCACTTCGGCATTGAAATGGGGCGACACCACAAACTCCGCACCCGACAGAATGGCGATGCGCGCCGTCTCACTGTCCAGCACAGTGCCCGCACCCAGGATGATCTGGTCGCCGTATTTCCGGGCCAGATCCTCAATCACACGGTGGGCAAAGGGAACGGTAAAGGTCAGCTCCACCGCCTGGATGCCCCCCGCAATGCACTTTTCCACAATCTCCATGGCCTGTTCGGAGGTTTCACCCCGGACGACCGCGACCATGCCGCTGTCTTCAATGGCTTGCAACACCTGTTCTTTGGTTCTCATAACAAAAAATCCTCCTTAGCATGGCAGGGACCCCGCCCCACCGGATAACGGCCCAAGGCCAAAAAGCGCGTCTTGCCTTTTACACGCCGGAATAGGCGGAAAAACCGCCGTCCACCGGCACCACAATGCCGGTCACAAAGCCCGACGCTTTCTCGTCGGTCAGCCACAGCAGGGTGCCTTCCAGCTCCTCAGCTTCCCCAAACCGGCCCATGGGGGTGGCCCGCAGGATCTTTTCGGTGCGGGGGGTGGGATTGCCGTTGTCGTCAAACAGCAGTGCGCGGTTCTGGTTGGTCACAAAAAAGCCGGGAGCCATCGCATTGACGCGGATTCCCTGCCCTGCAAAATGCACCGCCAGCCACTGGGTGAAGTTGGACACCGCCGCCTTGGCCGCGCTGTAGGCCGGGATTTTGGTGAGGGGCCGGAACGCATTCATGGAAGAAATGTTCAAAATGCAGCATCCGGACTCGCCCAGCATATCCTTTGCAAACACCTGGGTGGGCAGCAGAGTCCCCATCAGGTTGAGGTCAAACACAAAATCAAACCCCGCCTTGTCCAGATTAAAGAAGGTGGCGATATCGGTGGCGTCCACATCCCCTTCCTCGTACACCTCATGGGTGGTGGTGCATTTGGGGCTGTTGCCGCCCGCACCGTTAATGAGGATCTGGCATTTGCCGAAATCCTGCAAGATCTGGGCGTGCACCTCTTCCAGGCAAGCCTTATCCAGCACATTGGCCTTGTAGCCCTTGGCCACTCCCCCCGCCCGAACGATCTCGTCCGCCGCGGCTTTGGCCGCTTCCTCGTTCAGGTCGAGCAGCGCCACTTTATGCCCCTGCCCGGCCATGGACTTGGCAAAGCCGGAACACAAAACGCCGCCCGCGCCGGTGATAACCACCGTTTTGCTCATACACGATTCCTTCTTTCCTACAGAATATAATTATCGTTTATTCCTGATGGGAACGCTCTACCGCTTCCCACAAACCGGCTATGTAGGTGGCGCCCAGGGCGCGGTCGTACAGGCCGTATCCGTACCGGCCGGTCTCGCCCCAGATCATCCGCCCATGGTCGGGACGGACATACCCGTCAAACCCGCCCTCGTACAGGGCCTTGACAATGGCATACATATCCAGCGACCCGCAGGAGGTGGGATGTCCCGTCTCCTCAAAGTCCTTGGGCCCGGTCCAATGGATATTGCGCAGATGGACAAAATGGATGCGGTCGGCAAATTTTCTGGCCATGGCCGGCAGGTCGTTGAACTGCCCCGCGCCCAGAGAACCGGTGCAGAAGGTCAGGCCATTGGCCGGGCTGTCCACCAGCTTCAAAAACCGCTCCAGATTTTTTTCACAAGTGATGATGCGGGGCAGGCCAAACAGCCCCCAGGGCGGATCATCCGGATGGATGGCCATTTTCACGCCGCTTTCCTCCGCCACCGGGATAACCGCTTGAAGGAAGGTCTGCAGGTTTTTCCACAGCGTCTCCTCATCCACGGATTTGTACTGGTTGAGCAGGTCTTTGAGCTCTTCTTTGGTGTAGCTTTCGTCCCAGCCGGGCAGGGACAGCTCGCTGGTGAGCGGATTCATGTTCAGCACCGTCGCGTCGTCATAGGCCAGGCTGTTGGAGCCGTCCGCGTTTTGGCGGGTCAGCTCGCTGCGCAGCCAGTCGAACACCGGCATAAAGTTGTAGCAGATCACCTTGACACCGGCCTTGCCCAGCCGCCGCACGTTTTCGCAGTAATTGGCGATGAGCTGCCCGGCTTTTTCGGTGCCCAGCTTGATGTCTTCGGGCACCGGCACGCTTTCCACCACTTCAAATTCCAGACCGGCCGCTTCGGCCTTGGCCTTCAGCCCGGCGATGCTTTCCTCGCTCCATATACCGCCGGCCGGCACGTCGTACACCGCCGACACAATGCCGGTCATGGTCGGAATCTGGCGGATCTTTTCGAGGGTCACGGGGTCGTTGTCCCCGTACCAGCGAAAGGTCAATTTCATTGGGTCAATCCTCCTGTTGTACATTTTTCTATATTCCTACCACTTTACGCTCCAGCGTTCGCTGTACCGGCCCCGGGGAAGCGGGTCCGGATGAACGCTGTGGCGGAAAGAGGAATGGTCGATTTTTTCCTGGAGCAGAGATAAAAACCGCTGTCCGTCCGGCGGCAGTTCCACTGTCTCACCCGTCCAGCTGGACAGATACGCCGCGTTGGAGATGGACAGGCTGTTCAGCCCCTCGTACCCCGGCGCCAACAACTCTTCTCCATACAATATGGCGTTGGCAAAATTCTGCAAGATGCCGCTGTGCGCCGTTTCCTTTGTATCCGGCTGGTAAGACTTTGCTACAATATCCAATTTGGGATAGCCATCCTTGGCGGTAAAGCAAAATTCCCGTTCAGGCACAGGCAGCCGCCACACGGTCAACTCACCGTTTTCAATCACCAGCTTGCCCCTGTCCCCGCTGATCTCCAACCGGTTGGTACCGGGCATTTCGCCGGTGGTGGTGATAAATGTTGCCGTAGCGCCGCCGTCATATTCGGCGTAAATGGTCGCATCGTCCTCCACCTCTATATGGTGGTACTTGCCGCAGGTACAAAAGGCCCGTATCCGGCGGGGCATTCCAAAAATCCACTGCCACACATCCAGATTGTGTGGCGCCTGGTTGAGCAGCACGCCGCCGCCCTCCCCAGCCCAGGTGGCCCGCCAGGAGCCGGAATCGTAATACGTCTGGCTGCGGTACCAGTTGGTGATGATCCACACAAGGCGCTTAGGAACCCCCAGTTCGCCGCTGCGCACCAGCCGGCGTGCTTGCGAAAACAGCGGATTGGTCCGCTGGTTGAACATGATACCGAATACCTTTCCGGATGCACGGGCGGCCGCGTTCATCTCCTCCACCTGGGCGGTATAAACTCCCGCCGGTTTTTCACTCAGGACGTGAAGGCCATGTGCAAACGCCTCCACCGCTATCGGGGGATGAAGGTAATGGGGTGTCGCGATCAAAACCGCGTCCACGCCGCTTTCCAGCAGGTCGGCATAATGTGAAAAAAAGGGAATGCCGGGCAGATGTTCCCCGGCCCAGTTCTTTTTGGTCTCGTCGGTATCGCACACGGCAGCCAGCTGCATGCCTTTGATGCGCCCCGCGGCAATATTGGCCGCATGGGCACTGCCCATATTGCCGATCCCAACGATTCCCAGTTTAACGCTTGCCATACGCCCCTCTCCAATCCAAAAAACCCCTGCTTTTCAATATACCCCCAAACGGCCTTACCGTCAAGAGAAAAGGGAGGGAAAAAGCAAATTTCCCTCCCTTAAAGTCCGGAGCGGCAGCTCCGTTTTTATTCGCCCGCTTTCATGGATTCCACCATGTCGATCTTTTTCAGCCGCGGGATCATCGCCACATCCACAATAATGGAGAACAGGATGGTGAGGATGGCCGCGAACACATAGCTGATCCATTCCAGCTGTCGCACAAACATCACCATATCCACCTCGGCGGTCTGTACCACGAAGGCGTGCAGGGCAATCCCCAGCACCAACCCCACCACGGTTCCGATGAGCATGAGGATGGTGGTCTCCCGGTAGATATACGAGGATACCTCCCGGTCATAGAAGCCCAGCACCTTGATGGTGGCCAGCTCTTTTTGCCGTTCGGTGATGTTGATATTGGTCAGGTTGTACAGCACCACAAACGCCAACAACCCGGCACAGATGATCAGCACCAGCACAATATAATCGATGCTGCCCAGCGTATCGTTCAGGTTATCCCGCAGGGTATCGGTAAACTGCACCAGCGCCACCCCTCCGGTTGCCAGCAGATCGGATGACATCTGGTCCCGGTCCAGCCCTTCGGCGGGTTTGGCGTTCAGCACCGTATAATCCGGCGCGAAGCCAAAGGCCTGCTCGTAGGCGGTGGGGGTCATATAAATGTAATTCTGGACATAATGCTCGGTAATACCGCCGACCTTGATGGTCGCCGACCGGTTGTCGGTGTCCATCACCCGGAAGGTATCCCCCACCGAAAGATCCAGCTGACGTGCCAGCTTTTCGGTGACGATGGCCCCATCGTCCGTCAGGGACAGCGTCTTCTGACTTTTGCGTTCCCGCAGGGTCACATAGTCGGGCAGCTTTTCCACATCCTGCGGTACACTGATATAAGCGGTCTTGGTCACCCCATCTCCCATTGCATCCACCGAAGACTGTGCCATGGGAAGGTAATCCTCGATTCGCTGCGTATCGCCCATGATCGCGGCGAGGTCCTCATTTTCCGTCAGAGCATCTGCATCCTGAAGGCCAATCATCAGCGTGTAATGGTACAGGTCATCAAACTGCCGGCCCACAAGTCCGTTGATGGATCCACGCAGACCCACACCGGTCAGCAGCAGGGCCGTGCATCCAGCCACACCCAGTATGGTCATGAAAAACCGCTTTTTGTACCGGAAAATATTGCGAGCCGTGACCTTCTGGATAAAGGTGAGATGTTTCCACACCGGCCTGATATGCTCTAAGAAGATCCGCTTGCCCGCCTTGGGAGCGCGGGGCAGCAGAAGCTGCGCGGTGTTCTGCCGGAGAATGCCGTAGCAAGCGCCCAGCGTGGCCGCCAGGATACAGACAAACAGGCTGCCGAAGATGATTGCCGCCATCCCCCAGTGGAACTCAGCATGCAGCGCCGGCAGGTCGTACATGATCCCGTATGCATTCCATATCACCCGCGGGAACACCTGGAACCCGACGGCGATGCCCACCACACACCCCAGGGCGGTGGCGATACCCGCATACAAAAGATATTTTCCTATAATGGCGCCGTTGCTGTAGCCCAGCGCCTTGAAGGTGCCGATCTGGATGCGTTCCTCCTCCACCATACGGGTCATGGTGGTCAGCGCCACCAGCGCCGCCACCAGGCAGAAGAAGACGGGAAACACCACCGCAATGGCCGCCACCTTTTCGGCGTTATCGTTAAAACTGCTGTAGGACAGGATATTGCTGCGGTCCATCACATACCATTCGGCCGGGGCGATTTCGTCAATGTCCTGCTGCGCCTGGTCGAGCTCGGCCTGTCCGTCCTCCAGCTCGGCCTGGGCCTGCTGCTCGCTTTCTTCAAATTCGGTCTTGGCCTGTTCCAGCTTCTGCTGCGCCTCGTCCAGCTCCAGGGCGGATGCCTCCAGCGCCGTGCGGGAATCATCCAGCCTTTGCCGGGCCTCATCCAAAGCCGCCTGCGCCTGCTCGGCGGCCGTCTGGAGTTGACGCCCTCCTTCTTCTATCTGCTCAGCAGACGCCTCCAGCGCTGCCTTTTGCTCCTCGAGCTGCTGCATCCCCTCATTATAAGCGGCCTGCTGAGTCTCCAGCTGAGCCTGCAGAGCCTGAGCCTGGTCGGTTTGGCCGGCCGCTTCCAATGCGGCAAGCTGCTCCCATCCCTCCTGCAGCTGTGTGGCCGCCGTTTCCAGCTGTTGCTGGGCCTGGTTTATCTGGGATTGTCCGTTTATCCACTGTTCACGAGCTTCCTCCAGACTGCTTTGCATGGAGGAAATCTGTGCTTGTGCGTTGATTCTCTGTTCCTCCAGCGCGGTTTCGCCCTGCTCAAGCTGCGCCCAGCCTTCGTCCAGTGCCGCCTGGCCGTCGTCGATCTCTTGCTGGCCCTCTTCAATCTGCTGCCGGGCCTCTTCCAGTTTCTTTTCGGTATCCGCTTTGGCGGTCTCGTATTCCTGCCGGGCTTCCTCAAGCTGGTTTTTGGCCTCGGCAACCACCTCGTCGGTGCGCGCCTGTGCACGGGACTGCGCCAGTTCTTCCAACCGCTGCGTCACCGTGGCGATCGTGTCGTCGTATTCCCCGGAAAAGGCTTCCTGCTGCGCGGCCCCGTTTACCAGCAGATAAATGTCGGTATACGCGTCCAGCGAAAAGCTCTCCTTTGGAAGGTAGACAAACAGGGAAATCGAACCGTTGCCCACCGACGTGTTCTCCCGGTCGATGGAAAAATAGCGGGCGCTGTTGACAATCCCTACCACGGTGTAGGTAGAAGACGAAAAAGCGTCCTCCTGTCCGCTCCCTTCCAGGTCAAAGGTCAAGGTCTCCCCCACGGAGATATCCAGCCCCAACCCGGTGGGAATATCCACCACGCACTCGTTTTCTGATTCGGGCAGCCGCCCGTCCAGCAGTTCAAGCCGGTTGATCTCCTGCGGCAGGCTGTGGACACGGGTGGCCACCTCTTTTTCCCCGGCGGTATCGGCCAGAATGTCCACGCTGTACCCCGGCTCTGCTTCCTGCACCCCTTGGGTATCCCGCACCGCCTGAAGGTCCTCGTCGGTCAAGCCAAGGGTGGAAACCACCCGCACGTCCATCAGCCGGTTTTCGTCATAATAGGCATCCACCGACGCGCGCATATCCGGCGTGGCCGCCAACAGGCCGCATAAAAACCCGGCCCCCAGCGCCACGATACCGAAAATGGCGAGAAAACGGCTCAGATTAGAGCCCACCGACCGCCATTTATGTTTTTGATATACCTTGTTCACACTTTACCACTCAATTCTTTCCACCGGGACAGGCTGGGGATTGACGGTCATATCCTGCACCCTTCCGTTTTTGATGCGGATCACCCGGTCCGCCATTGCGGTCAACGCCTGATTATGGGTGATGACGATCACAGTTTTTCCGGTCTGGCGGCAGGTATCCTGCAACAATTTCAGGATGGTTTTACCGGTCTGGTAATCCAATGCGCCGGTGGGTTCATCGCACAGCAGCACCTTGGGATTTTTGGCCAGCGCCCGGGCGATGGCCACCCGCTGCTGTTCTCCCCCCGACAGCTGGGCCGGGAAGTTGTTCATGCGCTCTTCCAACCCCACCTCGCAAAGGGTCTGGCGCGCATCCAGCGGGTCTTTGCAGATAGCCGAGGCCAGCTCCACATTTTCAAGGGCGGTCAGATTCTGCACCAGGTTGTAAAACTGGAAAACAAAGCCCACGTCATACCGGCGGTATTTGGTCAGCTGTTTGCGGTCGTATTCGCTCACCTTCTGGCCGTCGAGCAGGATGGTCCCCTCATCGCAGGTGTCCATCCCCCCCAGCATGTTGAGCACGGTGGTTTTCCCTGCTCCGCTGGGGCCCACAATCACCGTAAATTCTCCCTTTTCAATGGTGAAATCGACATGATCCGCCGCCACGATTTTCTGTTCACCCATGGTATAATATTTGCACACGCCCTGAAATTCGATGAAGCTGCTCATCCGCGCTGTCTCTCCTTACAAACCGCAGCCGCCGGACCGGCAGGCCGCCATTCGGAAATTCTTCTTTAAGTATAGCATGTTCGGGCAGAAAATGAAAATAATACGGTGAAAGTTTTCAAATTTTTCACGACTAACCGGCAAGGCTGCGCACGGCCGGTTGTCTTGGGCGGAATTTTATGGTACAATGATCTCGCGGCGCGGCCCGAACCCTTGTTTATGGAACCATCGGGGCGGCCGAAAGGACAGGTATCTCCCCGAAACGGGCAAACGGCTTCGGACTGCAAAATGCGCTGCGTTTTGCCCGTCGCATGACGGTGCTGTGTCCTTGTTCCGGGCGGCCAATTGCTTTGTCCGTCCGCAGGCAGGGTCCCGGCTTGGGGCCAAAATACAGAAAGGCGGAATGCTGCATGCTGCTGGCTTTGGATATGGGCAACACAAACATCACCATCGGTGTATTCCGGGGCGAGTCCCTGCTGCTGGAATCCCGCGTGGCCACCGACCACACCAAAATGGAGGACCAGTATGCCGTGGAGCTGATGGACATCCTGCGGCTGTACGGTGTGGACGCCGGCGAGGTGGACGGCGCCGTTATCAGTTCGGTGGTCCCGCCCCTAGACCGGACCATCCGGCATGCGGTGAAAAAAATCACGGGCCAGACGCCCCTGATGGTGGGCCCCGGTACCAAAAGCGGCCTGAACATCCGTATTGACAACCCCGCCCAGCTCGGTCCGGACCTGCTGGTGGGCGCTGTGGCGGCCATCGCCCAATACGGCGCTCCCTGTATCATCTGGGATCTCGGCACCGCCACCACCGTCTCGGTGGTGGACGCCAAAGGGGATTTCCGGGGCGGGGCGATCATGCCGGGAGTGGCCACCTCCTTTGAATCCCTGACCGACCGCACCTCTCTGCTGCCCCGCATCCGGCTGGAGGCGCCCGCTCACGCCATCGGCACCAACAGCAACGATTCCATGCAGTCGGGCGCGGTGTTCGGTTCGGCCGCCATGATCGACGGCATGTGCGACCGGATACTCGACGAGCTGGGGCAGCCGGCCACCATTGTGGCCACCGGCGGGCTGAGCCATGAGATCATCCCCCACTGCCGCCACCGGATTATTTCGGATGACAAGCTGCTGCTGGAAGGGCTGCGGCTGGTCTACAACAAAAACCAAAAGCATTGACAGTTCGCGGCGGATACGCCCCTGTGCGGTCCGACCCTTTATATACAGTCCGCATATCCACCCATGTCTGCGCTGTATCTGCCCACGGCAGAGCAGCAGCAAGGAGGTAATGTTATGACACAAACACAGCGGTTTTCTTCGCCCCTTCAGCGCCTGACCCTGGGCGCTATCCTGACGGCGCTGGTGGTGGTGCTGCAGCTTTTGGGGAGCTTCATCCACCTGGGCATGTTCTCGGTATCCCTGGTTCTGATTCCCATTGTGGTGGGGGCCGCGACCTGCGGCCCGTGGATCGGCGGATGGCTGGGCCTCGCTTTCGGTGTAACCGTGCTGCTCAGCGGCGACGCGGCGGCCTTTTTGGCGGTGAATGTGCCCGGCACCATCCTGACGGTACTGCTCAAAGGCGTCCTGTGCGGCCTGCTGGCCGGATTGGTTTACCGTTGGCTGTCCCGGCGCAACCGCACCCTGGCCGTTTTTGCGGCCGCCATTGTCTGCCCGGTGGTAAACACCGGTGTGTTTCTCATCGGCTGCGCGATCTTCTTTTTTGATACCATTGCCGGTTGGGCCACCGCCGCCGGTTTCGGCGAAAACGCGGTGCAGTATATGTTCCTGGGCCTCGCGGGCGGTAACTTCCTGTTTGAGCTTGTTTTCAACATCGTGCTCAGCCCCATCATCGTGCGGCTGCTGGACATCGCCAAAAAGCTCCGCTGAATCCCGTCAAAAGATTTTCCCACTGAAAAGCCGGTCCAAGCGCAATGTTTGGACCGGCTTTTGCCGTTTGCCGGCGTGTTTCCCTTTCTTCACAGTAACCGGTTTTAAATTTTTCGACCGCCCCGGTTGCCTGCTTTCGCCCTTTGCGGTATACTGAATCCATCGACCGGTTTAAGGAGGACTTTGTATGATCCACACCCTGCAAGGAGACATTTCCATATCCGTCACCACCGCCGGTGGCGCATTGACATCCATAAAAGCAGCCGACGGCACCGAATACCTGTGGCAGGGCGATCCCGCCTATTGGTCGGGGCAGGCGCCGCTGTTGTTCCCCATCGTGGGCTGCCTGCATGGCGGCAGGGCGATTCTGCCGGATGGCAGCGTATGCGAAATGGCGCGCCATGGGCTGGTGCGCCGTATGGAGTTTGCCCTGAAAGAAAAAAGCGCCCGTTCTGTCACCCTCACCGTGACCGCGAATGAATCCACCCGGCGGCAGTATCCCTATGATTTTACGGCGGATGTTACCTATGCGCTGCACGGCAACCGGATCGACGTCACCTTTACCGCCTTTAATGCAAGCGATTCCCCCATGCCCTGCCAATTTGGCGGACACCCCGCCTTTCGCTGTCCCAACGAGGAAGGGCTGCGCTTTGAAGATTACTATGTGGAATTTGAGCAGCCGGAAACAGCGTCTGTTCCCCTGCTGAACAGCGACGGCATCATTGAGGTGGCCAACCGCCGCCCCGTGCTGAAAAACAGCCAAACCCTTCCCCTGGATCATGCCCTGTTTGCGCAGGACGCCTTGGTGTTTGACCACATCCGTTCCCGCCGCGTCCGCTTGAAAAGCGATAAGACCCGGCGCTGCGTCACACTGGATTTTAAGGGCATGGATTATCTGGGGATATGGTCGGCCGCAAACGACGCCCCCTTCGTGGCCCTGGAGCCGTGGGGCGGCATCAGCAGCTGCACCGATGAGGGGGACCGGTTTACCGGCAAACGCGGCGTGCGGATCGTCCCACCACAAGGAAGCACCACATATACGTTTTCCATCACCATCCTGTAAACGGGGACACCGGCCAAACGCCGCCGCATGACGGAACGCGCCGCCTTTGTATTTATACAATTTGAATCCTTCACACAAAAAGCCTGCGGGACAGCATCCCGCAGGCTTTTTCTATAACACCGGGCCCGCATGACCCGGCCCATTCTTCCCGTTTACCGTGACGTCAGCAGGGTCATGGTCTCCTGCCGGGTGCGGGGATCAGATTTCATCAGCCCCCGCAGGGCCGAGGTCTGGGTGCGGGCCCCGGCGGCGCGCGCACCCCGCATGGTCATGCACAAATGCTCGGCCTCGATCACAACGGCCAGTCCCCGCGGATGAAGCTCGGTGTTGAGGAAATCTGCAATCTGCGCGGTCAGCCGCTCCTGCAGCTGGGGGCGGCGGGCAAAGCTGTTGACAATGCGGGCCAGCTTGGACAGGCCGATCACCTTGCCGTCCCGCGGGATATACGCCACATGCGCCACTCCCGTGAAGGGGAGCAGATGGTGCTCACACATGGAATACAGCGGGATGTCCCGCACGGTCACGATCTCATCGTCGTTTTGCTCGGAAAAGATCTTCAAATGCTGATGGGGGTCCTCCTCCAGCCCGGCGAAAATCTCTTCATACATCTCCGCCACCCGCCGGGGGGTCTCCTGAAGGCCCTCCCGCTCCGGGTTCTCTCCGATTGCCAGCAGCAGTTCCCGCACCGCCGCTTCAATTCTTGGTTTGTCCATTTTGTCACGCCTCCTGATGGAACCGCGCCAAAAACGCGCGGGTCCTCTCGCTTTTGGGGTTGCCGATCACCTCGCGCGGGTCGCCTTCCTCCACAATCACGCCTCCGTCCATAAAGATCAGCCGGTCGGATACGTCGCGGGCAAAGGCCATTTCGTGGGTGACCACCACCATGGTCATTTTCTCCTCGGCCAGCTGCCGGATGACCTTGAGGATCTCCCCGGTCAGCTCCGGGTCCAGCGCGGATGTCGGCTCATCAAAAAACAGCATGGACGGGTGCATGGCCAGGGCGCGGGCGATCGCCACCCGCTGCTGCTGCCCGCCCGAAAGCTCGCAGGGATAGGCGGACGCCTTGTCCGCCAGGCCCACCTTTTCCAGCAGCCGGCGGCCCTCCTCCTCTGCCTTGGCCCGGGGCACCCCGGCCACCCGGATGGGCGCGTCGGTCACATTTTTTAAAACGGAATAATGCGGGAACAGATTAAAATTCTGAAAAACCAGGCCGAAATACCCATGGAACCGGCGCAGGTCTTTTTTGGCAGCGTAAACCGCCGGCTGTCCTTCCTCACTCCAGGCGACCTGTTCCCCCCGGTAGGCGATGCGGCCGGTATCGATGCGTTCCAGCAGGGTGGCGCAGCGCAGCAGGGTGGATTTGCCCGAACCGGACGGTCCGATGACGGCCACCACTTCCCCTTCGTTTACCGACAGGGAAATGTCCCGCAGCACCGTATTGTCCCCAAACGCCTTTCCGATATGCGCCATTTCCAACAAAGCCATGGAATACCGCCTCCCATCAACGATAATAATTCAATTTCTTTTCAGCGCGCTCCATCACAAACGCCACCAGCATGTTGAACACATAGTAGAACAGTCCCGCGGCAAAATACGGAACCATGGAGGTCTCGCGCGCCCCGATGATCTTGGCCTGGGTGAACAGTTCGATGGTACCGATGGCAAACGCCAGCGAGGTATCCTTCACCAGCGTGATCACCTCATTGGTCACCGACGGCAGGATCCGCTTGACCACCTGCGGCAGGATGATGCGTCCGAAGGTCTGGGGCTTGGTGTAGCCCAGTACCTCCGCCGCCTCGTACTGCCCCACCGGCATGGATTCGATCCCCCCGCGGTAGATTTCGGCAAAATAGGCGGCATAGTTCAGGGAAAAAGCGATGATGGTGGCCAGCAGCCGGTTGCTGAAGGGGATCTGGAACAAGATCCCCGGTGCAAAGAACACCACCAGCAGCTGCAGCATCAGCGGGGTTCCCCGCATGATGGAGATGTACAGCTTGGTCACGTTGCGCACCACAACATTTTTGGACATCCGCCCAAACGCCACCAACAATCCCAGGGGCAGAGAAAACAGCAGTGTCAGAAAAAATATTTCCAGGGTGGTGAGCATGCCGCTCCCCAGCTCTCTGAACAAATATCCCCAGTCCATACGGCACCTCCGCTTATGTATATAAAAAACGGGCGGGTCGCCCCGCCCGTTGTCCTGCGCTTTTACTCGCCAAGGCAGACGCTGTCGGCCACGCCCCATTCTTCCGCGATCTGCATGAATGTGCCGTCGGCCACCATTTCGTCCAGAGTCTCCTGAACCTGGTCCCGCAGCTCGGTGTTGCCTTTTTTGAAGCCCACGCCGTACTGCTCGGACTGGAGCACCTCGTCCAGGATCTTAAAGTTATCCGCGCCGCGGCTCTCCATCTGATACTGCGCCACGCCGATGTCCATGGCGATGGCGTCGGACGCGCCGCTCTCCAGGTTCAAAAAGGCGGAATTGTATTCCGGCACTTGTACCAGTTCGGCAAAGGAGCCGGTCAGCTCTTTGTGCTCGTCGCTTTCCAGCGCATGCAGAGCGGAGGAGTCGGCCTGCACCACCACCTTCTTGCCCGCAAGGCCGGCAAAATCGTTGATGCCGGAATCGGCCTTCACCACGATCACCTGGCTGTTGTCCACATACGGCTCGCTCCAGGTGTAGTCATCCTCCCGGCCGTTCATGGTAAAGCCGTTCCACAGGCAGTCCACATTGCCGTTTGTCAGCTCAAAATCCTTGGAATCCCAGTCGATGGGCTGCTTTTTGAGCGTCCAGCCGCGGCGCTCACATACCTCGGCGGCCAAATCCAGGTCAAAGCCCACATACTCGCCGCTTTCATCCTGGTAACCGTAGGGCGGGAAGCTGGCGTCAAATCCCACGGTAAAGGTTTTGTCGTCCCCGCTCGTGTCCGAATTGCAGCCCGCCGCCACCGGCAGCATACATACGGCAGCCAAAGCCAGGGCCAAAACTTTTTTCATCATATACATAACCCCCCTGTCCCTGTATGGGACTTTGAATATTCATTATCATACACTATTCTGCTACCAAAGTAAAGCAAAAAAGAAAATTTCTTCCTCTTGTCTACATTTTATACGGAATGGGACAAAAAATCGGCCCCGGTATTGCCTTTGCCAATACCGGGGCCGACATAGCCGTTTATTCACCGGGCCCGGCCGAAAGGAAGCCTGGCCGCCGGGAAAGCTCCCGCCGCTTTTTCCAGCCGGACAGCTCTTCCCACAGGGTGTGGATACTCCCGGCCGACAGCAGCAAAAACACCGGCGTAAAGTTGAACAGGTACCGGGAGCGGGTCTCCCAGATCAGGAAAAAGAAAAAAGCGCCGAATACAATTCCCTGCAGGATCAGGCGAAAATCCAGACGAGGGCGGAAAAATGCCACCAGCGAAGAGAGGGCCATAAGCAACAGCAGCATCAGCTGGTAGCTGTCGCAATATCCCTGATAGCCGCCGTGAAAAGGAGCGGCCGGGGTGATAAATTGATGCAGAACATTGGGGTGCAACGCGGTTTTCGCCACATGCTGGGAGGCATAATAGTTGCCGTCCGACCATGTGTACACTGCTTTTTGCACAATATGATCGTACATGCCGGCGACCCCGTATTCCCCTATCCTCTTTTTGATCTCCCGGATGTTGGCTTCTTTTTTCTGCTCATAATTTCCGGCCCTGGCGGTAAAGGTGCTGTCCTCCTGGTTAAAACCTCCGGGGTTGCGCAATCCCATCATTACCCAGTGGGTCACCGGGTAGCGCTGCTCCCAGTCGTCCTCCTTGGTGGTCACCCCTAGTCCCAAAATCAGGGAATGAAAACCCGCAGAGAGCACCACTGTCAAAGCCAAGGCACACGCCATGCCGGCCAGCGCCGTCTTCCAGCCGCACCGCAGCAACAGGAATACCACGCCCACCACCAGCAGGACCAGGACACTCCCCTTGATCTTAAAGCCGATAAAACAAACCAGAGCGGCGCAGATAAGCAGCGTGGCGCTTTTCCCCTTTTGCCCGCACTGCAGGGCGCTCACAAACAGGTAGAGAGCCAGCATCACAAAGGGCATGCTGATGGAGTCGGTATAAAAGTAGGGGGTATACACATAGTAAGGGACAAACAACAGGCACATCCCAAAGGCCAGCAGCGCCACAGCCGGGGCAAATATCTTTTTAGCCGTGTGATAAACCAGCCAGACGGTAGCGGCAATGGCCACCACGTTGAGCAACACCGGCGCATAATCGGGTATCTGTCCAAACAGCAGTACCACCACCCGGTAATACCCTGTTAAAAGCAAAAACAGAAACTGGTTGTTGGGATACCGGGACAGATACAGCCGCCTCCCTTCGGGAAGATGACTATACAGCTCGTCCATAGACCCGGAGGTGGCCACGCTTTTGGCCATGGTGTTGACTGTGTACAGGTCGGTGGTGGGCTCAAACATCAGCCAATATCCCGCCGCAAGCAGCAAAAGGGTCATGACCGAAAACCCGATGTAAAACGCCCGGTCGATGCGCCGTTCGTCCGAAGCCGGGAAGGCCTTGCCGATCCCTTTGTAAAGGGCCATGAACAGGACGGTGACCGGAAGAAAAGCCAGCAGAGGGCCAAAGGCCCCCTTCACAGCATAGGAGCATATCACCTGGAAAAGCAACCACAAAAGCGTGATGAAAAACACACCCTGGAAGATCCGGTTCAACGTCTTAAAGCGGTATTCCGACTGTAAAATCATGTCCGGTTGATAAACTCCTCCACAATATAACGGGGGCGGTGCTTGGTCTCCATATAGATCTTACCGATGTATTCCCCCAAAATTCCCATCGCCAGCAGCTGGAACCCGCCCAGCGCCCAGATGGAGACCATCAGGCTTGTCCAGCCCGGCACGGCCACCCCAACGATCAGGCTGACCAGGGCGTAAATCAAAAAGCCCAGGCTCACAAACAGCGACACCACCCCAAGGCCGGTGATAAACCGGATGGGCTTGATGCTCAACGACGTGATCCCTTCCCAGGCGAGGGCCAGCATTTTTTTGAGCGGATACTTGCTCTCCCCCGCCAGGCGCTCGCTTCTTTCATAGGTGACGATCTCGCTTCTAAATCCCACCATGGGCACCATCCCCCGCAGGAAGATGTTCACCTCTTTGAATTCGGAAAATGCCTCCAGCGCCCGTTTGCTCATCAGGCGGAAATCGGCATGGTTAAAAATGACCTTGGCCCCCATTTTGCTGAGGATCTTATAATACCCTTCCGCTGTAAAGCGTTTGAAGAAGGTATCGGTTGCCCGCTTGCTGCGCACCCCGTAGACCACATCGGCCCCCTGCTGGTGCAGCTCCACCATCTTGTCGATGGCGTCGATATCATCCTGCAGGTCCGCATCAATCGAAATCACCGCGTCCGCGTAATCCTTGAGAGTCATCAGCCCGCACAGCAGGGCATTCTGATGTCCCCGGTTGCGGCTGAGCTTCAGCCCGCTGAAAACAGGGTCGCGGTCACACAAGCTGCGGATGATGGACCAGGTCTTGTCCTTTGAACCGTCATCGATAAAGCAAATGCGGCTGTCCTGCGAGATCAGGCCGTCCGCCATCAGCTGCTTATATTTGTGCCAGAGCTTTTCCGCCGAATCAGGCAAAACCTCCTCTTCGTTGTAACAGGGAATGGCCAGGTAGAGTTTCGTCACAGCAAACCACACTTTCTTTTGAAAATATCACGTATTCTTCATAATCAGAACAGGGCTTTCCCACGCTTGGACGCAGCAAACCCCTGCCTGCTACAAGTTCTGTTATACAATGCCACAGTCCCCCCGGCTTGTCAATAGATTTTTTCTTAAGATTTTGTGGGCGGCGGCCAAAAGGCCCACAAAACAAGTATGGTACGGATTTTGCCGGTTCAAACAATTCGCGATGCACATGGAGCCTATTTAGTTTGGCGGCAGCCCGGTAGAACGGTGAACGCCGCCGTATTTTCGCACAGCTATCTGCCAAATTCTCTGCCGGTTCATTTTTCCCCCATGCAAAAGACGCCCCCGTGCATCTGCACGGAGGCGCCGTATTCATTCTAGCCGTTTTTTTATTCCTGCGCAGCCTCTTGCCCAGCTTCAGGAGCGCTGGTCGCCTCGGGGGCAGCCGTCTCTTCCTCGGTCGCCTGTACAGGAGCGGCTTCTTCCGGTGCCGCAGCCTCATCGGCCACCGCCTCTTCCTGCGCCGGTACAGCTGCAGCAGCGGTGTCATCGTCCCCTTCCAGCAGGGCACGGATGGACAGGCTGACTCGTTTGTTCTCAAAATCCACCGCCGTCAATTTGACGGTGACCTCTTGGCCCATCTTCAACTCATCCTGCGGTTTTTCCACCCGATGGTTGGCAATCTGGGAAATGTGGATCAGGCCGTCGATGCCAGGCAGGATCTGGGCAAACGCGCCGAAGGTGGTCATACCCACGATCTTGGCGGTAAGCACGGAACCCACCGGATATTTGGCTTTCAGGATCTCCCACGGATTGTCCTCCGCTTTGCGGTAGCCCAGCGAGATCTTCTTTTTCTCCCGGTCCAGATCCCGGATGTACACTTCCACAACATCCCCGACGTTGACCACTTCAGAGGGATGCTTGATCCGCGACCAGGACAGCTCGGAGATGTGGATCATGCCGTCCACGCCGCCGATGTCCACGAATGCGCCGTAGGAGGTGAGGGATTTCACGGTGCCGGTATAATGCTGGCCGACCTCCGCCTGGGCCCAGAAAGCTTCTTCCTGTTTTTTGCGCTCGGCGCGGGCCACATTGCGGATGGAGCCCACCGCGCGATGGCGGCTCTGGTTGACCTCGATGATCTGGAACTTCACCGGCTGCTTGAGCAGGGGGGACAGATCCTCCATCCGGTACAAGCTGGCGTGGGAGGCGGGGATAAACACCTTCACCCCGTGGGTGACCGCCAGCAGACCGCCCTTGATCACGTCGGTCACCACACCGTCGAGCACCTCGCCGCTTTCGGACGCGGCCACAACCGTATCCCAACCTTTCTTGGCATCCACCCGCTTTTTGGACAGCATGATGGTGCCTTCCTGGTCGTTGGTGCGCATAATCAGCAGTTCCAGCTCATCCCCCACCTTGACAACATCCTCGGGGTTGACGTTGGGGTCGGCGGACAGCTCATCCACCGGGATGTAGCCCGCCTGCTTGCGGCCGGCCACTTCCACCTGCACCTCGTTGGGGGCGATGGCCACCACGGTGCCGTGCACGCGTTCATCTGTACTCAAACTTTGAAGGGAAGCTTCCAGCGCCTCTTCAAAACTCATTTCCTCAAAGGATTTCTGGGGAGCTTGTTCCTGCGCGGGAGCAGCCGCCTCGTCAGCCGCCGGCTGAGCTGCCGCCGTCTCTTCGGGAGCCGCCGTTTCGGCCGGCTGCGCCGCTACGGCTTCGTTTTCCTGGACTTCGTTGTTGTTGACAATTTCGGACATGGTTAAAAGAACCTCCTTTATAATATCGGAAGGGGTAGAAGCTCCCGCCGTCACACCCACGGCCCGTTTTCCACGGAACCATGCGGCTGACAATTCCCCCGCCGTCTCGACCAAGACGGTGGGACAGATGGCGCAACAGATATCCCGCAGTTTCGCGGTGTTGGAGCTTTGCCGCCCGCCGACAATCACCATGCAATCGCTTTGCCGCGCTAACCGCACGGCTTCAGCCTGCCGCTGAGCAGTTGCATTACATATTGTATCAAAAACCAGCGGCTTTGTATAGATGTTTTTCGCAATTTCCGTACATTTTTCGAACACCTCGCGGTTGAAGGTGGTCTGCGAAACCATCAGCATGGGTGTATTCTTATTCATTTTACCACTTTTTATTAAATCCGTCAATTCCTGTGGTGCAGAAATCACATAAGATTTTCCTTTGCAGTGGCCCCGTATGCCGATCACTTCGGGATGTCCCTCGTCCCCGGCGATCACCACCGGCATCCCCTTTTCCGAATACTCGGCCACAATGCGGTGGATCTTGGCCACAAACGGGCAGGTGGCGTCGCAAAGCTGGATGGGGAGTGCGGCCGCCTGTTCATACACCGCGCGGGATACCCCGTGGGAACGGATCACCATCGTCGCGCCGGGCTCCACCTGCTGCGGTGTGTCCACCACCCGCACGCCGCGCTGCTCCAGCTGCCCGACTACCTGGGGATTGTGGATGATGGGGCCCAGCGTGGCCACCGTCTTTCCCTCGTCCAGCAGGCGCAGCACCGTATCCACAGCACGGTTCACCCCAAAGCAAAACCCGGCGGTTTTGGCCAGCGTGATCTTCATTTCTTCCTCCTGACCTCATCCTGCATCTCGCCTATCCGCTCCATCAGCAGCCGCGAAGCATGCCGCAGCTCGGGATGCTCCGGGTCCTGCAAATGCAGTTCCTCCGGGGTCAGCAGAGGGCCGAACACGATCCGGGTGCGCCGGAAGGGCCGCACCTTCTGGTTTTTGGTGACCAGCGCCACCGGGAGGATGCTGGCCCCGGTCTGGGAGGCGATCAACGCCGCGCCCGATTTGGCCCGGCCCAGCTTTCCATCCTTGGAACGGGTCCCCTCCGGGAAAATCCCCATCAGCTCCCCCTGTTCCACCAGCTCTTTAGCCGTGTCAATAGCCCCGGAATCCCCCTTGCCCCGGTTGACGGCGAACCCGCCAAACTGCTTGCCCACCACCCAGTTCAAAAACTTGTTTTCAAACAGCTCGGCCTTGGCCATGTAGCGGATGGGGCGTTTCTGGGCCATCAGCAGGTAAATGGGATCGATCACCGAAATATGGTTGCAGCACAGCACAACCTTCACCGGCGAACCGGCGGGCGGGATATTTTCCTTGCCGGTCGCCTTGTAGGGAAAGACCAGATGGAACAGCGGCCGGAAAAAGTTCAGCAAAAAGCGGTCGATTTTCATGCGTGTCCCTCCCCGGCTGCCAGCCGTTCCAGCACGACTTTTTTAAGATCCTCAACCGACTGCTTTAGCGTGTTGCCGGTGGTGTCCACCACCACAGCGTCGTCCGCCGCCTTCAGGGGGGCCGCCGCCCGGTGGGCGTCGTCATAATCCCGCTGCTTCATGTCCGCCAGCACCTCGTCAAAGGTGGTGTCCACCTTCTTTTCCTGCAACTCGGCGTACCGGCGGGCCGCCCGGTCTTCGGCCGAGGCGGTCAGAAAAATTTTCACCTGCGCGTGGGGCAGCACCACCGTGCCGATATCCCGGCCGTCCATGATCACGTCATGGGCGGCGGCAGTATCCTGCTGCAATGAGAACAGGTACTGCCGCACCGCCGGCAACGCCGACACCTTCGACGCCGCCATGGATACCGCAGGGGTGCGGATGCAGTCGCTGACATCCTCCCCGTTGAGGAACACCCGCTGCAGCCCATCCACATGCCGCAGTTCCACCTGCAGCCGGGGGAGCATCGCCTCCACGGCCGGGCCGTCGGCCGGGTCGATTTCCTCCTTGAGCGCGGCGTATCCCACCGTGCGGTAGAGCGCGCCGGTGTCCACATAAATATAATGAAGCTGCTGTGCTAATATCCGTGCAATGGTGCTTTTCCCCGCTCCGGAAGGGCCGTCGATGGCCACCGCTATCTTTCTGTTCATCCGCTTGTCCTCCGCTCGTATTTTATATATGGTTTCCGGCCGCCGCGCCGGTGGAAAATGCAATCTGCAGGTTGAACCCGCCGGTGTAGCCGTCCACGTCCAGCACTTCGCCCGCAAAATACAACCCGCTCACCCGTTTGGACTGCATGGTACGGGCATCGATCTCACGTGTGCAGACCCCGCCCGCCGTCACCACAGCCTCTTCCACCGGCCGAAACCCAGTCACAGTCAGGGAAAAATCCCGCAGCAGCTCTCCCAGCCGGTGCCGCTGCTCCCGCGTGATCTCCCGGCATTTCTGGGAACCCGCAATCCCGCTGCGCTCCACCGCCACAGGGATCATCTTGCGGGGAAGCAGCCCGCCCAGCGCATTGGAAAAATCGGTGTTGGCGTGTTCCTTAAAATCCCGTACCAGCCGGGCATCCAGCTGTTCGGGGGACAGCGCGGGCTTGAGGTCTAGATGCAGCCGGTAACGCCCCGGCTGCATCTGGCGCATGTGGGCGCTGGCGCTGAGGATAACCGGGCCGGATACCCCGAAATGGGTAAACAGCAGCTCCCCGAAATCCCGGTAAAGCGTCCCGCCGGAATGGGTATCCTCCACCGTCAACCCGCAGTTGCGCAGGGAAAGCCCCTGCATCCGGGGACAATCCGTGCCCTCTATGCAAAGCGGCACCAGCGAGGGCCGCGGCTGTACAATGGTATGTCCGGCCTGACGGGCCAGCTCGTATCCGTCCCCGGTGGACCCGGTCTGGGGATAGGACAGCCCGCCTGTGCAGACCACCACCGCCCCGGCGGCCAGCCGCCGCCCGTCCTCCAGCAGAGCGCCGGTACAGGCGCCGTCCTCCAGGCAAAGACTGGTCACCCGCCCTTTTAAGAACCGGCAACCGGCCTCTTTGGCAAAGCCCACCAGCGTGTCCACCACGTCCACCGCCCTGTCGGATACCGGGAACACCCGGTTGCCCCGTTCCACCTTCAGGGACAGACCCCGGCTTTCCAGCAGATCCCACAGGTCCTGGGGTGTAAACGCCGTCACCGCGCTGTACAAAAAGCGTCCGTTGCCCGGCACATGCGCCACCAGTTCTTCCACCGAGCACCAGTTGGTGACATTGCACCGGCCTTTCCCGGTGATCATCACCTTGCGGGCCATCCGGTCGTTGCGCTCCACAATGGTGACCGCGTGTCCCCGGCGGGCGGCCATGCCCCCCGCCATCAGTCCGGCGGCGCCGCCGCCCACAATCACAACATCCATAACCTACCGCTCCGATGACCCGTCGGGCTGATAGACCTGGTAGGTGTCCCAAAGCTGCTCAAGCTCTTCCAGGGAGGCCCGGTTGGCCTCCATTCTTTTTAAGGATACCGCCACAATCAGCGCATTGATGATGCTCAGGGGCGCCACCAGGGAATCCACAATGGTGGCCATGTCGCTGTGGGCCAGCAGCAGGTAATCGGCAAATTCCGCAATGGGGGACACCACGCTGTCGGTGATGGCCACCACCTGCGCCCCGCGGGAATGGGCAAAATGCGCGGTTTTCACCGCCTTGCTCGAATAGCGGGGAAAACTCAAAATAATCAGCGCGTCCTGCTCGCCGATATGCATCATTTCCTCTAAGATCTCGGTTTCGCTCGACGTATAAACCAAGTGGATATCCGGCAGCAGCAGCTTGAGATAATAGGCGGTGAAATTGGCGAGCGCGCGGCAGCTCCCCGCGCCGAAGATATACACCTTGCGAGCGCAGACCACCGCATCCACCGCTTTCATGAACCGGTCACGGGGCAGCTCGTCCAGCGTCTGGCGCACATTGGCGATATCGTAGGACATCACGCCCTCCAGCACCTCTTCGTCGGTCATGCGCGCGCGGGTCACCTCGATGCGCTGCACGGTGGTCAACTTGCTGCGCACCAGCTCCTGCATCACCTTTTGAAGCTGGGGATAGCCGTCAAACCCCAGCTCGGCGGCAAACCGCACCACCGTGGATTCGCTGACCCCCACCGTCTGCCCCAGCCGGAACGCCGTCATAAACGCCGCCTCGTCATAGTGTTCCAAAATAAAGCGGGCAATGCTCTTCTGGCCCTTGGAAAAGGTGGCCATCTGCGACGTGATGTGCACCAGCAGATTGGGCTTGCGGGTTTCCGGATTTTCCTGATTATTCATAATTCCATCTCATTTCCCACAAAGGATAAGGTAAGCCGGACGGTGCCCCGGGGCAGCCGTCCGGCTGAAAACGCCGTTGTTCAGGGACGGGGACGGCGGCTGTCCGAGCTGTACAGGTCATATCCGTCGTCATCTTCCGGCGGCTGGATTTGCTTTCCACCGTCGGTCATTCCCTCCCGCTCGGACAAAATCTGGTCAACCACGCTTTGCGCCCCGCCGTCGCCAGGAAGATCCGCCGGGCCGGTTTCGTCCTGAAGCTGGTCCGCAGCAGCCTGCTTCCCGGCAGCCTGTGCCGCCGGCTTGGGCTTGCGCCAGACAAAGAAATACATCAGCAGACCGGCACCGGCGAGCATAATCACACCCACCACCAACAGCACGATCAGCTGCCAGGCAACACCGCCACCGGTGCGCACGGCATGATCTCCAAAGCCAAGCACAGCGATGGAGGTAAAGCCGTTGGTCACAAACTCCATGTAACCGTTTTTCACCTGCACATCGATCAGATGGGACAGGCCGTCCTCTTCAATGATGGCCACCGCCAGCACCGGACAGTCCACCATGGACTCAGGCACCGGCAGACGGACGGTATACGACCCCTCGGGTGCGATCTCAATGGGCACAATCTGCTGGTTTTCATCCACGAACTGCAATCCCATGGTCACCGCCACCCGCTTGATGTCGGTATACCGGCTGTACCGCGACTTGCCGGACACCAGCTCGGAAATATGCTGGTCGGTGATCTCAAAGGGGTTATACCCCAGCGTCATCATAACCGTAGCTTTCGTCTTGCCCACCAGGGAGCTGTACAGCTCGGTATCCATCAGCAGGCGGGCCCGCTGGTTAAAGTCGTCGTTTGTCAGGTCAAAAGCCTCCACCACGCCCTCGTCAAAGGTCACGTTGACTGCTACCTGGGCCCCTTCGGTAGAGGTAGTGCCGGCTCCCTGAATGGTTCTATAGGTGCGCACCGTGCCGGTGGTGCGGGTGGTCTGGGTTGCGCTCCACCGGGAGCGGGTGGTGGTGGTCCAGTCGTCCTCTTCATCGTCGGATGGATCGGCGTTGGTCACCTCTCCGCTGTCGGACTGCCAGGAGGCGCTGGCGCCGTTGTAAGTGACAGCGCCGATCGTCCTTGCGGGCGCGATACAGGAAACCGACGTCAGGGTGCCGGACACGGTAAAAGACACCCGGCCGTTGCTGTCGGTGGTGTAGTTGAGGGTGGTGGCAAGGTTGAGGATGAATTGCAGGGGATAATCGGCCACTGCCTGTCCGGCCGAGTTGGTCAAAACAGCGGTTACCACACCCGGCTGGACGTCCATGGACAGCGTCAGCGCTTCGGTGGTGCTGCGCACCAAAGGCTCCATCTGCTCGGTGCGGGTGGTGCCGTCCGGCATGCGGAACACATAAGCCAAGGTATGACTCCCCGCAGAGAGCTGGCCCAGGTCCACGGAAAAGCGCCCCATCGACCCTGACACGGCATATTCCCTTCCGTCCACCACCACGGCGATCACATCCGCGCCGCCGCCTTGTGCATAATTCCAGATGACCGACAGGATGCCCGACTCCTCGTCATAAATGCGGTTGTATTCGCTGTAGGTAAAATCCTGAGGTGGATTGGTGGGATCGGTCGCCCCGGTGGAGCCGGTCGATTCGGTGGGATCGGTGGAGCCGGTCGATTCGGTTGTAGGGGTGGTTTCCGTGCCGGTAGAGGAGCTTGTGGTGGAGGTTGTGGGGGGCTCGGTCTCGTCCGCCGCAATCAGCAGCGGAACGGCCCCGGTCAGCAGGGCAACGCAGCATAGAGATACCAACAGTCGTTTCATATCGTCCTTATCCTTTCGATCACCGCCGTATTTTCTGATGTAGTATAGCATATTCCCCGGCAAAAGTAAATCTCTTTCCAAAAAAATGCCAACAGCCGCAAAGGGGGCGCCTTTCGGCTTTCCTTTGCGGCTGTGTGTATCCACTCGATCTATGCGAACAGGGCAAAATACAGCACAACGATAATGCCCAGCACGATGCGGTAATAACCGAACACCTTGAAATCGTGCCTTTTGATATAATTCATCAAAAACCGGATGACCAGCAGCGACACCACAAACGCCACCACCATCCCCACCAGCAGGGTGGCCCACTGCAGCGCCGTGAAGGAGATGCCTTTGATCAACAGCTTGAGCATCTTGTAGCCACTGGCCCCCACCATGACCGGGATGGCCATGAAAAAGGAAAACTCAGCCGCCACGGTGCGGGACGTGCCCAGCAACGTCGCACCCAGGATGGTGGAGCCCGACCGGGAGGTGCCGGGGATGAGCGCCAGCATCTGGAACCCGCCGATGCAAAGCGCGGTGCGGTAGTCCATCTGTTCCAGCGAGGTGATCCGGGGCTGACGCCGTCCCCGCTCCATGAACAAAAACGCAATACCGTATACGATCAGCGCGGCCGCGATCACATAAGGGGTGGACAGCACGCCGTCGATGGCCTCCTCAAACAGCAGGCCAACCACACCGGCGGGGATGCTGGCCACCAGCACTTTCCCCCACAGGGACAGGGTCTGTTTTTTCTGTCCCGCGTCCTTTTTGGGGGAAAAGGGGTTGAGCTTGTGGAAGTACAGCACCACCACGGCCAGGATGGAACCCAGCTGCACCAGCACCTTGAATGTGTCAAAAAAGTTGCCGCCCGGGTCGTCCATTGTCATAAACTGATCCAGCAACAGCATATGGCCGGTGCTGCTGATGGGCAGCCATTCGGTAATGCCCTGGACAATGCCCTGAACAATCGCCTTCAGGATTTCCAGCATCCGCATCCTCTCCGCTTCATTCTGTATTCAGTTATCGCTTGTTACAGGTCGATCTCGTTGAGAAGGTCCCTCATCAGGATCATCTCGTCCGCAGTCAGGGTGACGCCCTTGCCCATTTTGGTATGGTCGGGCGCCCATTCGCGCACGTCGTATTTGGGGGCGCGGTCGTTCCAGCTCACCAGATTGAGCTCCTTTGTCCAACCGGACGGGGACTGGGACAGCACGCCGAATTCCTTGACGATTTCATATTTCAGTTCTGCCATTGGTCATCTCTCCTATTGTTATTCTTTACCGCTTTTTTCAAACAGATTGCCGCCGTGGCAATCCACCGCCACGATCAGGGGGAAATCCTCCACCTCCAAACGTTTGACGGCCTCGCACCCCAAATCCTCAAAAGCGATCACCTCGCAGCTTTTCACGCTGCGGGCCGCCAGAGCACCCGCGCCGCCGATTGCGCACAGGTACACCCCGCCGTTGCGGACGATCGCCTCCACCACCTCCCGGCTTCTCTGGCCCTTGCCGATGGTGGCGCACACCCCCTCATCGTAAAACCGGGGGGCGTAGACGTCCATCCTCCCCGAGGTGGTGGGCCCGCAGGCGCCGATGGGCAGATGCTCCGGAGCGGGTGTGGCTCCCGCATAATAGATCGCCGCATCCCGCAGGGGATACGGAAGGGGCCCGCCTTCGTCCAGCAAAGCGTTGATCCGCTTGTGCGCCGCGTCGCGGGAGGTATACACCGTGCCCGACAGCAGGATGCGGTCCCCGGCCCGCAGGGAGGGGGCTGCCTGTCGCAGCTCGCTTACCCGAACGCTTTTTTTCTCTGCCATACCGCCCATCTCCGTCCTTTCGCCAGCAGATATCCGGTATTATACCACCCCCCTTTTCAAAAGACAAGAATTTGTTTCCGAAATTTCCCCGTTGTCCTGCCGCCGGTAATATTGTATACTGAAACCAACGGTAAAATATGCACGAAAGGAGGCGCCCGCCGTGAAACGTTTTAAAATCCGGCCATCCGCCGTACTGTGGATACTGCCAGGCGGCTTTGCGCTGCTGCTCTACTGGATTTTGCCCCACTTTCCCCAGTTTACCGAAAGGGTGTTTTCCCGCGGATTGTTCCGGGTGATCTCGGTACCGCTGGGATTCATCACCTCCATCCTCCCCTTTTCCCTCACCGAGGTGCTGGCGGTGGCCGCCCTGCCGCTGTTGATTGCGGGTATTGTGCTGCTGGTGCGGCGCCTCAAACGCGCCGCATCCCGCCGGCGGGTGATGCTCACGCTGCTGCGGCGCACCGCGTGGGTGGTGTCGGTGCTGTTTGCGGTGTATATGGTGATGCACGGGCTGAATTTCTACCGGCTGCCGGTATCGGAGCTGGCCGGGCTGGATACGAGCCAGAAAGACGCCGAATTTTTGCAGGCGGTCTGCCGGGACCTGGCCGAAAAGGCGTCGGCCGAACGGGCCAAGCTGGCCGAAGACGAGGACGGGCTCATCGACCCGCAGCGTTCCGTTTCGGATATCCTGCGGCAGGCCGACGCGGGCTTTCGCGCTGCGCAGGAGGATTATCCCTTTTTGTGGGGGAGCGTGTGGCGGGCCAAGCCGGTGCAGCTTTCCCATTGGTGGTCGTACACCGGCATCACCGGCATGTATTTCCCCTTCTTGGCCGAAGCCAACGTCAACATCGATGTTCCCGTATTCAGCATCCCCGCCACCGCCTCCCACGAGCTGGCCCATACCCGCGGCTTTGCGCGGGAGGACGAATGCAACTTTTTGGCCTACCTGGCCTGCCTGTATCAGGACGACCCCCTTTTCCGGTATTCGGGATACATAACCGCCTATCTTTACTGTGAAAACGCCCTGTATGATTACGACGAGGAAATGTGGCGCGAAACGCGGGACGCCTGTTCCGAAGCGATGCTGCGGGACCTGCGGGAGCACAACCGGTACTGGGAGCAGTTCGAGGGGGAGGTGCAGCAGGTATCCACCCAGGTCAACAACGCCTTTATCACCATCCAGGGGGACGAGGACGGCGTTTTGAGCTATGACCGGTGTGTGGAACTGATTTTGGCCTATTACCAGACCGTGATATGGGCCTGAACCGGACCGGCCATCCGGGGCTATCCCGGCAGCGGCGACAGCCGCGCCCGACGGTTTTGGGCACCGCAAGAGAAAGCACATCCGCCCACCTCTGGCGGAGTGGATATATTTTTATCTTATCTTCCCTTATGCGCTCAGGCCGCGCAGGCCCATCCTTTCTGGCGGCAGAAAGGGACGGCCTGCGCGGTCTGAGCGCAAAAAGAAAAAATAAGCACCAAAATTGCCAGCGGCGAGCAAGTGGGGGCTCCTGCGATAAGGCAACGCTTCCGGCAAAGCGGCCCGCTCAGCGCCTTTTTGGAGATTTTGCTTTACCAAAGTGTTCATTAAACAGAGGGCCGGGGCCTGCAAAAACAGGCCCCGGCCGCCTTTATGCAAACAGCGCCCGGCGGGAAATCCCGCCGGGCGGTTTGCAGGCTTGTCCGCTTTAGCATCAATAATTTTTCGCCTGGATCTGGAAGAACGAACGGGGATGGGCGCAGACCGGGCAGACCTCCGGAGCCGTCAGGCCCTTGTGGATATGTCCGCAATTGGCGCACTGCCAGTACACTTCGCCATCCCGCTCAAACACACGGCCGGCCTCGATGTTTTCAATCAGGGCACGGTAACGCGCTTCGTGCTCTTTTTCAATCTCACCCACCGCTTCAAACAGATAGGCGATCTTGTCAAAGCCCTCTTCCCGCGCCTCTTTGGCAAAGGTGGCGTACATGTCGGTCCACTCGTAGTTTTCGCCTGCGGCGGCGTCCTTGAGGTTGTCCAGGGTGTCGCCAATGCCGTCGTGCAGCAGCTTAAACCAGATTTTGGCGTGTTCCTTTTCGTTGTTGGCGGTCTCCAGGAACAGGGCGGCAATCTGCTCATACCCGTCCTTTTTGGCTTTGGAGGCATAATATGTATATTTGTTGCGCGCCTGGGATTCCCCCGCGAAAGCGGCCAACAGATTGGCCTCGGTTTTGGTTCCCTTTAAATTGCTCATGCAAATCCACTCCTTTCAAAATGTGTGGGTTTAGTATACCATATTTTTCCAGTCCCGTCAATCCAAAACGTCCCCGGATACGGAAAACAAATCCCCCGTTTTTTGTGGGAAACGTGCATATCATTTTGCAGGGGAATCCGGTATACTGTTTGTGTGAAACGCCCATTCTGTTGTTATCCGGTCAAAGGAGGAAAATCATGCTGGTTGACAATTATTTTGAAGATATGCAGACCCTGCATGTGGGCACCCTGCCCCCGCGGGCCTATTTCATTCCCTATATGACGGCCAGGGACGCCTGCTCCGGAAGGCGCGACCGCTCCAACCGGTTCGTCTCCCTCAACGGCCAGTGGCAATTCCGCTACTGCGAAAGCGTGCGGCAGCTGGATATCCCGTTCATGAAGCCCCCCTACCCCACCCAGGGGTTCGCCTCCCTGCCGGTGCCGTCGGTCTGGCAGATGCATGGGTACGACCATCACCAGTACACCAACATCCAATACCCCTTCCCCTATGACCCGCCTTATCTACCGTCGGACAACCCCTGCGGCGCCTATCTGCGCCCCTTCAAGCTGGCCCGCAAGCAGACCGAGGGGCGGGTGCATCTCTGCTTTGAAGGGGTGGATTCCGCCTACTATGTGTGGGTAAACGGCCATTTTGTGGGGTATAGCCAGGTCTCCCACTCCCCCGACGAATTCGACATCACCGAATATGTGAAGACCGGCGACAACATGCTGGCGGTGCTGGTGCTCAAATGGTGCGACGGCAGCTATCTCGAAGACCAGGACAAGTTCCGCATGTCCGGCATCTTCCGGGATGTATACCTGCTTTTGCGGGAAGAACAGCACATTGCCGACGCGGTCATCACCACCCCTCTTTCCGAAGGGTATACCCGTGCGTTCGTGGACGTGGCCTGCCGCTTCAACACGGGCAGCGCGCCGGTCAGCGCCCAGCTGTTCGACCGGGAGGGAAAGCGCATCGCCTCCGCCTCCTGTGAGGACGGCCAGCTGCACATCGAAGTACCCGACCCGGTGCTGTGGAACGCCGAATCCCCCTATCTGTACACCCTTCTGCTCCAGTGCGGGCGGGAGATCATCCCCTTTTCGGTGGGCCTGCGGGAGATCCGGGTGCGCGACGGCGTGGTGCTGCTCAACGGACAAAAGCTGCGGCTGCGGGGCGTCAACCGGCACGACAGCGACCCGGTTGTCGGCTATGCCGTCACGCCGGGGCAGATGCGGGCCGACCTTATTCTGATGAAGCAGCACAACATCAACGCCCTGCGCACCAGCCATTACCCCTGCTCCCCCCTGCTTCTGGATATGTGTGACGAGCTGGGAATATACGTGCTGTGCGAAGCCGACCTGGAATGCCACGGGGTCACCACCCTGTACGGCAGCGAATCCTATTATCCCAAGATCGCGGACGATCCCGCCTTTGCCGGGCCCATCCTCGACCGCATCCAGCGCCTGGTCTTGCGCGACCGCAGCCGCACCTGTGTGCTGATCTGGTCGATGGGCAACGAAGCCGGGTATGGGGAGAACTTTGTCGCGGCCCAGCGCTGGGTCAAGCAGACCGACCCCACCCGTCTGACCCACTACGAAGGGTCGGCCTACATGCCCACCGGCAAGGACCTGACGCGGGAGGACCTGGACCTGCAAAGCGGCATGTACACCTCCACCGGTGACTTAGAACGCTATCTTCAGCAAAAGCCGTGGGGCAAGCCCTACATTCTGTGCGAATACTGCCACGCCATGGGCAACGGCCCCGGCGACCTTGAGGATTACGAGAAAATCCTCGACGGATACGATGGTGCGGTGGGCGGCTTTGTCTGGGAATGGTGCGACCACGCCATTTTTGCGGGCAAAACCGGGCGCAACATCCCCAAATACCTTTATGGCGGCGATTCGGGCGAATACCCGCACGACGGCAACTTCTGCATGGATGGCCTGGTATTCCCCAACCGCGTCCCCCACACCGGCCTGCGGGAACTGAAAAATGTGTTCCGCCCCGCCCGCCTCACCTGTGAAAACCCGCAAAAGGGTATGTTCACCCTGCACAACAAGCTGAATTTTACCGACTTGAAGGATTTCCTCTCTTTGGCCTATACCCTGACGGTGGACGGTACGCCGGTACAGGATGGGACCATGGACTGCCCCAGCGTGCCCGCAGGGGGCAGCCGGGCCATCCAGATCGAGTATATCCTCCCCAAACAGGGCCTGTGTCACCTGCGCATGGAATACCGCCTGCTGCGGGACACCCCCTGGGGAAAGGCCGGGGACGTGCTGGGCTTTGATCAGCTCGAGCTGGCCCGGCATCCGCGGGAAGCCGCGGGACCGGTGGGAGTGCGGGCGCCCCGGTATCTCCAGGACGACCGGCAGATCATCCTGTGCGGCGAACGCTTCCGGTATGTCTACAGCAAGGAGACCGGCGCATTTGCCGACCTGACCATGGACGGCGCCGCCCTGCTCCGCCGTCCCATGGCCTACAACATCTGGCGCGCCCCCACCGATAACGAACGGCACATCGCCGGGCAGTATTATCACTGCGGCTACAACCGCGCCGTTTCCCGCGGCTATACCACCGAAGTGTACAGCGACGGCGAACTGGTGCACATCACCACCGACCTGTCGGTGTCGGCTGTGGCCCGGCAGCGGTTTTTGAACATCCGGGCAGAGTGGACGGTGGATGGCAAAGGCGCCATCGCGTGGAAGATGACGGTACGGCGCAACCCGTCGGTGCCGTGGCTGCCGCGGTTCGGCTTGCGGCTGTTCCTCCCCGGCGCCATGAAACAGGTGGCCTACACCGGCTACGGTCCGTATGAAAGCTACATCGACAAGCACCAGGCCAGCTGGTACGGCTGCTTTGAAAGCAGTGTGGCCGATCTGCACGAGGATTATGTCCGCCCGCAGGAGAACGGCAGCCACTTCGGCTGCACCCGGCTGGAGCTGTCCGGCGGCGGCTTTGCCCTGCTCGTCACCGGTGAATTCGGCTTCAACGCCTCCCCCTACACCCAGGAGGAGCTGGCTTCCAAGGCGCACAATTACGAACTCAAGCCCTGCGGGGATACGGTGTTGTGCATCGACGCGGCGCAAAGCGGCGTCGGCTCCCACAGCTGCGGCCCTGAGCTGCTGCCCCAGTACCGGCTAGATGCACAGGAATTTTCCTTTAGCGGGCAGCTTTCCCTGCTGCACCAGTGACGGTGACAAGGAGGCAGAGAGGATGGATTACCGCGCAGCGACCCAAAACGATGCACAGGCTGTCGCCGGATTGGCCCAAAAGCTGTGGCCCGGCCATTCTATTTCGGAACTGAAAGAGGAATTTGCCTTTCTGCTTGCCGGGCAGGAAGTGGTCCTTGTCCTGGCGCTGGATGGCGGCTCTCCCATCGGCTTTGCCCAGTGCCAGCTGCGGCACGACTATGTGGAGGGCACCTCCGGCGGCCCGGTGGCCTACCTGGAAGGGATTTTTGTGGAGAGGGCCTACCGGGGCCTTGGCGTGGCACGGGAGCTGCTGCGCCGGTGCGAAGCCTGGGGAAGGGCGCAGGGCTGCCGGGAAATGGCCAGCGACTGCACGCTGGACAACACGGCCAGCGAACAGTTTCACCGCCATACGGGGTTTGAAGAGGCCAACCGCCTGATCTGCTTTGTCAAACCGCTGTGACTTCTGCCTTTCAAAAGATCCGCCCTGTCCCCATAAAAGGGATGGGGTGGCCAAACGTATCGAATGCAATTTTTAAAAGCCGGTCTAAACGATAGCGTTTAGACCGGCTCTTTCTTTTGCAGGGTGTGTTTACCCAGAGCGTATCTTCCCGGACAAATCCATTTTTATTTTTCCTTTTTCCGAATCAGCGGGATGGTTTCCACCGCCTCGGCCACCGGCTGGCGCATCCACAGGGTGGGGGTGATCCGCAGGGTAAAGCCGCCGCCGTTTTCCGCCGCCCACTCGTGCATGGGGGCGCGGGGCAGGGCATAAGCGGCCATGAGCATCATGATCACCCCGCCGTGGGTGCACACCACCGCTTCGGTGTCTTTACTGCGCATCAGGTCTTCCACCAGCCCTTCAAAAGCGTCCATCACCCGTTTTTGGAACTGTTCCCCGCTTTCCCCGCCGGGAATATCCGCCTGATTGCCCGCAATCCACTGCCGGAACCGATCGTCCTGCTTGAGCTGGCCCGCACTTTTGCCTTCCCACTCGCCAAAGTCGCATTCAGCCAGCCCGTCCACAATCTCCACACGGCAGCCGGGGTACAGCACCTCCAGTGTCTGGCGGCAACGGGTCAGAGGGCTGGAAAAAAAGCGGACGCCGGTGGGATAATCGTATTGCTGCTTCATCGCCAGCAGATGGCGCAACCCTTCCGGGGACAGCGGCTCATCGGTGCGGCCGATGTAGCGCCCCTCCCGGTTGGCCTGCGTCATACCGTGCCGGATCAGATGGATTTTGTAGCTTTGCATGAAAAACACCTCTCAAAGAGCAACAGGTTGCCCATTTACAAATCCTGATTTTTTCGGTAGAATAATAAACGCACTGTATATTTTGTCCCATCCTGCCGTGGGATGCCAGTTCTTGTCAAAAAGGAGCGTGTGCGCCATGACCAACGATTTTCCCCGTATCCTGTTATCCCTGCGCAAGGAGCGCCGGCTCACCCAGAAGCAGGCCGCCAAGGACCTGTCCATCTCCCCGGCCCTGCTCTCCCATTACGAAAAGGGGATACGGGAATGCGGCCTGCAATTCGTGGTGCGGGCCGCCGATTATTATCACGTCTCCTGCGACTACCTGCTGGGGCGCACCACCGACCGCACCGGCATGGCGCCGGAACTGGTATCCCCCCAGGCCGTGCGCACGGAAAACCATAAACCGCTGGAATTGTCCTCTCCCGAAGACCTGCAGCAAAAACGGATTTTGCAGTCGGTGCATATCCTGTTTCGCATGCTGCAAACCTGCCGGAATGCCCGCCTCACGGCCGAGGTGACCCGCGCCCTGTCCACACTGCTGTATTCCCTGTTCCGGGAACTGTGCGTCCAGGGCAAGCATACCTCGCGCAGCCTGTTTTCCCTGCCGCAGCCCCAGTACCAGCCTCTGGCCGCTGCGGCCATCAGCCGGGCGGTGGCGCGGG
>ENA-UALL01000167-UALL01000167.1-human-gut-metagenome-genome-assembly--contig:-NODE-167-length-39956-cov-7.154658_pt1 | contig 39956 bp, 28 predicted proteins | sample MGYA00243699_ERZ654466 | MGnify/ENA primary metagenome ERZ654466 (study PRJEB26926, sample SAMN06164635) | human gut metagenome | biome: ENVO:00009003; feature: ENVO:2100002; material: ENVO:00002003...
GCATTATACTCTCTGAACCTTCTCGGCTGCTGCAAACAGCGGCCGAGCTTGGCTGTGAATAAAATACACATACCCATTCGCGTGTAGAGGAAGGAGCTGCGGAATTGAAGAAATTTTGGTTTAGAAGGGAATTCCACTTTATGGAGTGCCACGGGTGCGGGCATGTGAGCATCGCCTGGCCGGGAGAGGAAGAGAGGACAACCTGCGCGTATTGCGGGGACCGGCTGGTGGACAGTGGGAAAAGCATGCCAACCAGGCAGGTGAAAAGCCGGGAGCGGGAGGAGTGGCAACGTGCCCGTGAACAGGAGATATACGAAAAGTACATCGCGGGGAACAGCGGGAACGAAGCGAAGTACCGGCAGCGGCTGGAAACGCAGGAGGAGGACCGGCAGGAGGTGCTGCGGGACATAGAGCGGCGGCAACAGGAAATGGAGCGGCAAAGACAGGCCATGCAGCCTCGCTGCCCTGTGTGCGGTTCGGTGAATGTGGGCAAAGCAAATCCAATGTATATCAACGGAATACGTATGTGTCATGCCGATTTTAGATGCCATGACTGTGGATTTAAATGGAAACGTGCACGATAAATTTAATAAAGGGTGGCCGTTGGTGACGGCGGAGGCCGAGCCGCCTGCAATTTTTTCCGCCAAAAGGCGGTCGATTGGAGTACCCCATCGCGACTGTAGCCGGGAAAAAGAAACCGGAAGCCCGTATCGTGGGCGCAGCCGCGCCGGCATTATACTCTCTGAACCTTCTCGGCTGCTGCAAACAGCGGCCGAGCTTGGCTGCGGATTGGCCTTGCGGCTTTCCCGGGCGAGAATTGCCCAAACTCGCCGCCCCCTTTGGGGGCCAGTTTCGCCGGTTTTGCCTCATGCTCCCTTGCGGGCGGCCCGGTTACGCCGCCCGCTCGCTGCGCGTCGCCGCCGGAGCATGTGTGGGCATATTCACATGGCCCGTCTCTTTGAGCCTACCCACAGAATTGGATTTTTGTGAAGTGACAGAAGATCGTATTTGATCCATGCTATCATTAACAATCTGATTAATTACTGCATTGCTGATAGTCTGCATGACTCCTGTCAATGCCGAGCCGATGCCGCTGCTGCCGGAGGAAGCGGCCGCGCCGCCCCCCGCAGCCATGGCCTGCCCGGCGGAGCGCTGCAGGGAAGCCTGCTGGGTTAGCAGCCGGTTGAGGGTTTCCTGCTTTTGGATGTTCAAATCCAGCGCAGCGCCCGCCTGCTGCCCCGCCTGGGCGACCTGCGCCACGCTGTTTGCCAGCGCGCGGGCCGCGGCCTGCAGGCCGGCTGTGTCGGCCCCAAATGTCAGTTTGGTTGTGCCCTTGGCCTCCAGCCGGGCGACGATTGCTTTCAGGTCGGCTTCGATCTGCCGTCCCGATGCCCCCGAAAGCGACCCGCCCCCCTTTACGCCAAAGAGCAGTTCATTGGTTGTGTTTGCCATAAGTCACCGCCTTCTTGTCTGTGGGAGGCGGAAAACGTCTCCCGTGTTTTTGGCGCCTTTCCCGCCCTGCGGGAGGGCGCTTTGCTGTTTTTGCCGCTCACCGGGCCTTTCCCCCGGCTGTCTTTAAGGACAGCAGATTATCCTGCGCGGGAGCCGCGTGGGCCATGGCCGCCAGCTCGCTGCTGTCGGCCTGGTTGAGCCGGGCGGTCAGCCCGGCCAGCCCGTCGGCCACATCGTCCCATTTGGAATGGGAGCACCGCACCCGTATCTCCTCGCGCACATCCTGCTCGGTGGCGTCCAGGTCGTCCCGGATGGCGGCCGTCACCGCCGGCAAAAGCCCGGTTTGGCTGATAAGGGACCAAACCGCTTCGGCCTTGGTGGGCAGGGTGAGGTTGGTGTAATGGGCCAATAGCTGGTAGCCCCATGCCAGCCGGTACATACAGGGCTGGTATCCGCCGTCGCCAAAGCACATGTCCGCCACCCCCCGCACCAGCGCGCACCGCCCGGCAAAGGAAAGGTGGGGCGTCACCGAAATGGTCAGGGGATCGTCCTGCTCGGGATAGGTTACGGTCACGGCCTGGGTGGCCGCCTGCCGCCGGATGAACTGGTTCACCGCGGCGGCCTTCACTTTTTTCGACATGGCAATTTCTCTCCTTACATCAAAAGTCTGTGATACAAAGCCCCTGGCCGGGGGTCCCGGGGGAGGGGGCGGACGGGCCGCCCCTTCCCGCCGGCCATCCCCGGAGGATTACGCGGCGTCGCCGTCGAGCATAATCATGTCCAGAATGTTGCCGTCGTCATCGGCCAGCAGGTCGCAGGTGATGGTCACCGTGGACGGGTCGCCGGAGTTGGCAAAGCTCAGGGACAGGTTGCTCTGGGGCGCGCATTTGTACGCCACCAGCTTGTAGGGGATGATCTGGTCATCCTCGGTCTTCATAAAGGTCTCGCCGTAAACGGTGAAGGCCTTGGGGAAGGTATCGGCTTTTACGCTGATCTTTTTGGCACCGGTGGAGATGTCTTCCAGGTAGTACACCACATAGTCCTCACCGGACTGCACGCCGGTGGCCGTGATGGACGAAGCGGAGGCCTCGCTCACCTCAATGGGGGTGCCGCAGTCGTCGTCGGCCGCAAACACGTTCACGGTTTCCTTGCCGGCGGGGGTACCGCTCACCGTCAGCTTGCCGGCCTCGCCGGCCGTCACCTTTTCCCGTTTGATGAAGCGGGCGGTGGTTTCCAGCTCGCCGCCGGTGAGCAGGCTGTACAGCTTGGCGGTCTGCAGCTGGGTTTCGATGGTCAGGGTGCCGCCCCGCTCCCCGTTGAACGCCACCCGCTTGGGATGGCCCTTGCCGCCGTAGGCGTAAACGCTTTCGCCGGTCAGCTCGGTGGAAGTGGTGTTGGCAAAGTCGCAGCTCAAAAAGGGCTTGTCCGTGCCGTACTCGCAGAATACGAGGTTGCATACCTCACGGTTGGCAAAAGTAGTCGCGTTGTTCATGATACATGTCCTCCTTTAAGTTATGGGTTTATGGGTCTATGTCTTTATACCAGAGAGCGAAGTCGAACGGGTCTTTCCCCCAGGCGGCCCAACGCTGTGCGCTGACCTGTACCTGGTGGTACCGGTTCAGCCGCGCAAACTGGTCATAAAGCTGGAATATGGTCAACTCCCAAATGTTCAAAAGGCTGTAGCCGGGGTGCCGCGCGGCCACCGCGCCGATGATGTTGGGCAGGGATATGCTGCCGTCCTGCCGGCGGCGCTTGTCCGCCCGGCGCCGGTGGCGTTGCACCTTTTCGTAAATTTCCCGCGCCTTTTGGTTTTGGAAGGTAAGGGGGCCGGTCTTTCCCGAAGACAGGCCGTTCATTTGCAGAATGCCGTCCCGCACCCGGTCGTAATTTTCCCGGTCGATCCTGCCCACGCAGAGGGGGGGATCCTGCGGCCCGGCAGGCCGGTACAGCAAAAAGCCCGCGGCCTTTTCGCTGTACTCCACCCGTTCGCACACAAAAAACGACAGCGCCCTGCCCAAAAGCTCCCGCAGCGGCGGGGAGGCGATGAGCACCGCAAACAACGGGTACGCCTGGCGCTGCCCGGAGGGCAGTTCCTGCCACTCCTTGGCCAGGCCCATGGCGGAAAAGGCTTCCTCCTCATCCAGGGATAACAGTTGAATGTGCTGGTAATAGGACGCAAAACCAATCCCGCTCCCCGGGCGGATGTCCTTCAGCTTTACCGCGCGCAGGGTGCAGATCTGCTCAAAGGGAATGTCGCTCCCGCTGAGCAGGTCGCCTTTGTCAATTTTGCTCATGGCGTGCAGGGTCTCCTTTCTTTGTGTGGTTGGGATGTCGCCCGGCCGGGCCGGGTATCGTGAAAAGCGGCGCCGCTTGTGGAAGAGCCCCGTTTTTCCCTGGGGAGTGCCGTCCGTGTCCGGACGCGGACGGAAAACAAAGGGGGAATATCGCTCTTTTGCAACTTTGCTCACTTGCTAAAAGCAACTACAAGGTAAAAAGAAAACCCGGCGCAGCGGTGAGGAGAGAAGGGCACCATGCCTGCGCGCATCCCAGCCCGCGGGCGGGGGAATGCGGCTGCACATGGCCCGTTACATGCCGCGCCCCAAAAGGGGAGGTTGCCGGAGATGTGCCCACCACCGGCAAGAGCCATATCCCACAGGGAAAAGCGGGAAGCAGAACATATGTTCCGAAACCATCATAGCACATCCATTTGCATTTTGCAAGGGGGTTGCAAAAATTTTTTTCGGCAGGGCATTCAGCGGGGCATTCGGCGGGGCATTCGGCGGGGCAAAAGCGGCCGTCCCGACCGCCTCAGACTGCACCCGCCGCCGGTTTCTCCAGGACTGCCCGCCGGGCCGCTGGCCATGCCGCTCACCGGATCATTCGCCAGGCCGCCGTCTGTGCCACTTGCCAGGCCGCCCATCGAGCCGCTTGTCGGCAGCTTTGTCGGACCGCTTATCGCTTATCGGGTAGCTTCGCCAGGCCGTTCACCAGGCAGCCCACCGGACCGGAGCGGCGGCCCTCCTGAGCTGGGAGGAATGGAAAGCAAAGAGATTTGAACATATGTTCTTGGCTTATCATAACACACTCGTTTGCGTTTTGCAATAGGGGGCAAAAAATTTTTTGGAGGAAGACAACTTCTTTCAGCGGCATTGGGGGCAAAGCCGTTTTTCCGGCTTGCCCCGCCGGGCGGGGGCTGGATAAATCATCTGTGGAAGCCCGCATCCTTTCGGCGCTGGTTTTCCGGCGGGGTTTATAGGCGCCTTTTCCACCTTCTCTTGGTGTCTTGCCTGGATGGAGGCAGGCTTTTTCGGCGGATGACGAGAGATTCGGGCAGGGGCTACCGGGTGAAGAGAGCGCTTCGCCCGGCGAAGAGGGGAGCCTGCGGGGAACCGGGGAACCGCCGTGGGCAAGCGGGCCCTGTTTTTAGATGCCGGCGTTTTGTCATGCCCTTTTTGCCCGTGTCCGTCCCATTGGGGGGATTGAGGGATTGAGCGTGGGATGAAACCGGATGGCTTCCCTGTTCCCACGCCCCTCCGGCTGTTGCGGGCAAATTCAGGACTCCCACGCCCTTTTGGTGCGCGCAAGCGTCCCGGCCCCAGCCAGATGTTTTGCCATTTTTAAAAAAGACGACCACATCCGGCTGGTTTCGCGGCCTGTCCACAGGGTATTGGCGCGAAGTTTGTAAAATCTTCGGGGAAAGGGGTTTACAAACCCCCAAACCGCGTGCTATACTTACTCATATATTAACATGGGGGAGAAGGCGATTTTCTGTAAAACCTTCTCTCAAATAACGGCCGGGGCCCCGCTGCCCCCCGGCAGCTTTGCCGTGTATCTCCCCTTCCTAATAAGAGGAAAACGGACCGGTCGTTCCATGTATATTTTCGCAAGGGAGACGACCAAGTATGAAAAAAGGCAAAAAAATCACCATACTGGGAACCGGAAATGTCGGGGCCACCATCGCCTACACGCTGGCTATGGACGGCATGGCTTCCGAAATTTTGCTGATTGATATCAACGAGAAGAAAGCCCAGGGCGAAGCTATGGATATTTTCCAGGGCACTCCCTTCTGCGCGCCGGTGAACATCCACGCCGGCGATTACCCGCAAGCGGCGGAGTCGGATGTGGTCATCGTCACCGTTGGCCTGGCCCGTAAGCCCGGCCAGTCCCGCATCGATCTGGCGCAGGCCAATGTGGACATCATCAAAATGGTGATGCCTCAGATCACCGCCGTGGCGCCGGATGCGGTGTATGTGGTGGTGAGCAATCCGGTGGATATCATCACCTACGCCATTTTGAAAACCACCAACCTGTCCGAACGCAAGGTGTTCGGCTCCGGCACCATGCTGGATTCCGCCCGGCTGCGTTCCCGCCTGGCCGAGCATGTGGGACTCAATTCCAAAAACGTGCACGCCTATGTGTTCGGCGAGCATGGCGACACCTCCATGATCCCGTGGTCGCTGACCACCATCGCCGGTATGGAGATGGATAAATACTGCACCTATGTCTGTGACAGCCACAACCACTGCGGCAAGGAGGAGCTCAAGGATATCGAAAAGGATGTCCGCACCGCCGGCGCCCAGGTGATCGCCCTGAAGGGGGCCACCTTCTATGCCATTGCCCTGTCGGTGCGCCGCATCTGCGAGTGCATCCTGCGGGATACCGATTCGGTGATGACGGTTTCGGCCATGGCGCATGGCCAGTACGGCATCAGCGACGTTTGCCTGAGCCTGCCCTTTGTGGTGGGGGCGCAGGGCATCGAGCGTTCCATCATCCCCCCGCTTACCGAGGGGGAGGAGACGCTGTTGCGCAAAAGCGCCGACGCTTTGAAAAGTGTCATTTCCCAGCTTAATATATAATTTTAAGAAAGGACTTGAATACCATGGATTACGCTGCCCAATCTCTCAAAAAGCACAAGGAATGGAAAGGCAAGATCGAAGTGATCTGCCGCGCTCCTCTGGAGACCCGGGACGACCTGTCCCTGGCTTATACGCCGGGCGTCGCCCAGCCCTGCCTGGAGATCCAGAAGGATGTCAACCTCAGCTATGACCTGACCCGCCGTTCCAACCTGGTGGCGGTGGTGACCGACGGTACCGCCGTGCTGGGCCTGGGCGACATCGGCCCCGAAGCGGGCATGCCGGTCATGGAGGGCAAATGCGCCCTGTTCAAAGCCTTTGGCGACGTGGACGCCATCCCGCTGTGCATCCGCTCCAAAGAGGTGGATGACATCGTCAACACCGTGCGGCTGCTGGCCGGCAGCTTTGGCGGCGTCAATCTGGAGGATATTTCCGCCCCCCGCTGCTTTGAAATCGAGCGGCGGCTCAAGGAATGCTGCGACATCCCGATCTTCCACGACGACCAGCACGGCACCGCCGTGGTCACCCTGGCCGCCATGCTCAACGCCCTCAAGCTCACCGGCAAAAAGCTGGAGGATATCCGGGTGGTCACCAGCGGCGCCGGCGCGGCCGGTATCGCCATCATCCGCCTGCTCATCGCCATGGGCCTGAAGGATGTGGTTCTGTGCGACCGGCACGGCGCCATCTATCAGGGCCGTGACAACCTCAATCCCGAAAAAGAGGAAATGGCCGCCATCACCAACCAGGAGGGCCGCAAGGGCACCCTGGCCGATGTCCTCAAGGGCGCCGATGTGTTTATCGGCGTGTCCGCGCCCGGCTGCGTCACCCCGGAAATGGTCAAATCCATGGCCCCCGATCCCATCCTCTTCCCCATGGCCAACCCGGTGCCGGAAATCATGCCCGACCTGGCCAAAGAGGCCGGAGCCGCCGTGGTGGGAACCGGCCGCAGCGATTTCCCCAACCAGATCAACAATGTGCTGGCCTTCCCGGGCATCTTCCGGGGCGCGCTGGATGTGCGGGCCAGCGACATCAACGATGAAATGAAGATCGCGGCGGCTCAGGCCATCGCCTCCTTCGTGACCGACGACAAGCTGTCGGCGGATTACATCATCCCCAGCGCTCTGGACCGCAACGTGGCCAAAGCGGTGGCCGAAGCGGTGGCCGAAGCCGCCCGCAAAACCGGCGTGGCCCGCATCTGACAATAGGAGCTTCACGGCTTTTTTGCCGCAAAAGAGCCCGGCAACAAATGGTTGCCGGGCTCTTGTTTTGTATAAAGAGATAAGCGATACAGCCGGGGAAAAAGCAGGCCCCCCTGTCCGGACATGCGTGTGATTTTCGGCCAAAGCGCATCCGTATGCCGTCCTTTTGTATGATACGGCATGGCTTTACAGGAACAACCGCCCCACGCAGGCGGTGACAAAGCAAACGGCCAGTCCCGTCAGGGTGGGCACCAAAAAGGAAACAAGCGTCCATTTTGCGCTGCCGGTTTCCTTGTGGATGGTCAGGCAGGTGGTGGAACAGGGCCAGTGCATCACCGAAAACAGCATGGTGCACACCGCGGTCAGCCAGGTCCAGCCGTTGTCCACCAGCAGGGTGCGCAGCACGGATAAATCGCTCATCTGGGTTAAGCTGCCCTGGGCCATGTAGGCCATGATGATGATGGGGAACACGATCTCGTTGGCCGGGAATCCCAGGATAAAGGCCATCAGGATGGTGCCGTCCAGCCCGAACAGCCGGGCAAAGGGATCGAGGAAGGAGGAGCAATGGGCCAGCAGGCTGGCATCCCCCACCGTCACATTGGCCATGATCCACAGCAGCAGCCCGGCGGGCGCCGCCACAGCTGCCGCCCGGCCCAGCACAAACAGGGTGCGGTCCACCACCGAACGCACAATCACCTGACCGATCTGCGGGGTACGGTAGGGGGGCAGCTCCAGCGTGAAGGAGGAGGGGACGCCCTTGAGAATGGTCTGGGAAAGCAGCCGGGAGATCAGCAGGGTCATGGCCACGCCCAGCACGATCACGCCCGTCAGGAACAGGGCCGACAGCGCGCTTTTCCCGGCCCCGCCGCCCACCCCCACGAAAAACATGGTGATGATGGCGATCAGGGTGGGAAAGCGTCCGTTGCAGGGGGCGAAATTGTTGGTGATGGTGGCGATCAGCCGTTCCCGTGGGGAATCGATGATGCGGCAGCCCACCACGCCCGCGGCGTTGCAGCCAAAGCCCATGCACATGGTCAGGGCCTGTTTGCCGCAGGTGCGGGCCTTTTGGAAATGCTTATCCAGGTTAAACGCGATGCGGGGCAGGTAGCCCACATCCTCCAGCAGGGTAAACAAGGGGAAGAAGATGGCCATGGGGGGCAGCATCACCGATACCACCCAGGCCAGCACCCGGTACATGCCGTGCACCAGCGCCCCGGTCAGCCATGCGGGCGCGCCGATATACGCCATGCCGTCGGCCAGCCGGTCCTCCACCCAGAACAGCCCGGCCGCCAGCCAGTCCGACGGATAGTTGGCCCCCACAATGGTGATCCAGAACACCACAAGCAGCAGCAGGATCATCACCGGTATCCCGGTGGCCTTCCCGGTGAGGATGCGGTCGATGCGGCGGTCCCGGTCCCGGTACCCCTTTTTCTCCTGCTTCACCACACCGGCGCACTTTCTCTCCGCCTGCCGCACAATGCAGGAAACCAGCGATTCCCGGAACCGGCTGGGGGGCAGGCCCCTGTCCTTCAGATGGCGGCGGGCCTGCTCCACGGCAGCCGCGACCGCCGGGTCATCCATGGGGTCGGCCCCCAGATACCGGGCCATGGTGCGCGCCAGCACGGGGTCGCCCTCCAGCAGCCGCAGGGCCGTCCACCGGCTGCTCAGGCGGCCGCCCAGCAGAGGGGCCAGGCGCGGTTCGATCAGGGCAAGCGCTTCCTCGATGGCCGGGGTGTACCGGATGGGAGCGGGGGTGGGCGGCTGCTTTCGCAGGGCCGCCACTTTGTCCATCAGGTCATCCAACCCCTGCCGGCTGCGGGCGCTCGCGCCCACCACCGGCACGCCGAGGTTTTGGGAAAGGAGGTCGAGGTTCAGCTGGATATGCTTTTTGCGGGCCTCGTCGAGCAGGTTGACGCACACCACCACCCGCGGCGTGATCTCCATGGTTTGCAGCACCAGGTTCAGGTTGCGCTCCAGACAGGTGGCGTCACACACCACAACCACGCCGTCGGGCTGTCCAAAGCAGAGGAAATCCCGCGCTACCTCCTCCTCGGCCGAATGCGCCATCAGCGAATATGTACCGGGGATATCCACGAATATGTAAGATTCCCCGTGATAAACGCATGTCCCCTGGGCATTGGAAACGGTTTTGCCCGGCCAGTTCCCGGTGTGCTGGTTCATGCCGGTCAGCTGGTTGAAAACCGTGCTTTTGCCCACGTTGGGATTCCCGGCCAGGGCGATCACCCGGTCGCCGGGAGATTTTTTAATGGTCAGCAGGCCCCCGTCCGCTGCCTGCCGTCCGGTGGAAGAGGCCGTCAGTCCCATGTGACGGCCCCCTTACTGCACGGGTTCCACCAGGATGTTGGCGGAATCCTCGCTGCGGATGGCGATCACGGCGCCGCGGATGAGATAGGCGACCGGGTCGCCGGCCGGGCTTTTTTGCAGGCAGGCTACCGGCGTGCCCTCGATCAGGCCGATATCCAGCAGCCTGCGCTGGATGCTGCCGGTGGAGCGCACCTCCCGCACCCGCACGGTCTGTCCTTCCTCCACCCGGTTTAAGGGACAGCATGTTGTGTTCATAAGCCATAGCTCCTTATCATAAAAATAAAATGTTTTTTTATCAAAACGGTTTTAGGACCGGCCACCGGGCCGTTGCCAAAGGGCGGCGTGTCCCGGTGTGGCATCAGGAAAATTTGTTTCCTGCTACCAACTTATGCCGTACAACCTGTTTGGTGACAAAGGAGAGGATCATGGACGCCGAATTCCACACCCTGAAAGGGTATCAGCTGCTCAATGCGGGCGAAATAACCGAAAGCATGGAGGACTATCTGGAAATGCTCTGCCGCCATATGCAGGACCATCCCTATATGCGGGTCAACCGGCTGGCGCAGCGGCTGAATGTGCGGCCCTCCTCCGCCTCGAAAATGGTCGGCAAGCTGCGGGAGCTGGAATTGGTGCAATCGGAAAAATACGGGATGGTCACCCTCACCGAAAAGGGCCGGGCGGCCGGGACCTATCTGCTGTGGCGGCATGAGGTGCTCCACCGCTTTTTCTGCCTGCTCAACCACACCGACAGCGAGCTGGGACAGGTGGAGCAGGTCGAGCATTTCATCAACAAGGAAACACTGGTGAATCTGGAAAGGCTGACCCTTCAGATGCAGCAGAATGGATGGGGACAACCGGACTGACACAGGCGGGCCGTGTTTTGGCGGGTTGACACAAACGGCCGGAGCGGGTACTATAAAAGCGAAAATTCATGGGACAGGATGGGAAAGATATGAAAACAAAAAGATGGATAAGCTTTTGCCTGGCCGCTGTCCTGCTGTTGGGGATTCTGCCGGTATCCCCGGCGGCCGGAGAGGCGGGCGGGCCCGCCGCGCAGGAAGCGGTTGTACCCGCCGAAATCATGCGGTTTTCGGCGGCGGAGAAGACCTTTTCCATTACCAATACGGCTGCCTCCCGCCGCGCGCTGAGCACGGACTGGCAGTATGCCGACACGGCCAGCGAAACGGCCGGGGTGGACCTCACCGCCCATGACCCGGCCAATCTGCGGCTGCAAATGCGGCTGACCCTCTCCAAGGAGGGGACGGCGCAGGAGGACAGCGTCCTGTTCGCGGGAGGACAGGCCCAGCTGCGTTCGCTGGACAGGGACGGCGAGCACAACGCCCGGTGGATGCTGGCGGGGGCGGGGCTTCGCTGCGGGGAAAACACGCTTTCCTTTTCCCTGGCCGATTTGGAGGAAAACAGGGGGCATCTGGACCTGAGCTGCATCAACCGCTTCCAGCTGTATATCGACAGCCTGAACAATTACGACGGCACCTTTACCATGAGCCTGTCCGATGTGCGGATTGTGGACATCAGCGGGCAGGCGCCCCAGGGGGTTACGGCGCAGATCGCCCAGCCCACCCCCGGCCTGGAGCCGGACGAGCCGATCCTGTACAACCGCAATGCGGCCGAATGGGGAGCCGATCCCACCGGCGAGGCCGATTCCACCGCCGCCATCCAGACCTGCCTGAACGCGATGGGGCAGACCGGCGGGGTGGTGTTCCTTCCCGCCGGCCGCTACCGGGTGGAAGGGACGCTCTGTGTACCCGAAGGCGTGACGCTGCGGGGGGAATGGCGTCACCCGGACGAGGGGGGCCTTGGCAAAGGGACCATCCTGATGGCCTACGCCGGACGGGGACAGACCGATCCCGAAGCGGGTGCGTTCCTCTCCCTGCAAAAGGGGACATCCCTGCAATATCTGGGCATCTGGTACCCCGAGCAGGACCCGGCCGACATTCAGCCCTATCCCGCGGCCATTGCCGGGCAGGGGCATAATTACATCCACAACATCACCCTGTATAACGCCTATACCGGCCTGTATGACCACCACTGTTCTTCCCTGATGGTGCGGGGCCTATACGGCACGGTGCTGTCCACCGGCATCGACGCGGCGGAGGGGTACGATATCCCCCGTATCGAGGAGGTATCCTTTGACACGGCCTATTGGACCGGCAGCGGCCTTCCCGGCGCACCGGAGGGGCTGGCGGCGGACCAGCTGGTCAGCTATGCGCGGGAGCATGTGACCGGTATCCGGACCGGCCGGCAGGACGGCGGCTATTGGTACGACCTGTCGGTTTTTAACGCCCGCTACGGCTGCTATATCGAGAACGGCGGGATCTACATCGGGGCGCTGAAAACCCGCGGGGTGCAATACGGCGTCTATGTGACCGGGATCAGCTATCCCGGCCTGGAGCTGACCTATTCCGACATCGAAGCGGGGGTGGCCGGGCTGTATTATGCCGTTCCCGAGCGGGAAACGGCCGTGGTCTCGGCCACGGTGTTCACCGGTGGAGATACGGCGGTATACGGGGCTGGCAACGGGGCTTACGGTATCAACCTCAACGACTGCACCTTTGCCGGATGGGGCGAACAGGCGGTGTTGATGAACGGCGGCAACCTCACCCTGTCGGGCTGTGTGTTTGAGAAGGAGGGTGAAGCCGTTGTCCTCAAGGAAGGGGTGCGGCAGGCTGTCCTCACCGGCAACCGCTTTCCCCAGCCGGACAGCGCCGTACAGGCGGCGGGGGAGAACACCCTGCTGGTGCGGGACGACAACAACACCGATGTGCCCCCCATGCCGGATTATGAGCATCCGCCTCTTTCCCCCTGCACGGCGGGAAGCGACCGGGTGATTTTAGCGGCGGATTACGGGGTGATCCCCGGCGGGCAGGCCGATTCTTCCGCCGCACTCCAGCAGGCGCTGGATGCCGCAGCACAGACCGGCGGCATCGTGTACTTAGCGGGCGGCATCTACCGCTTGGACAGCGGGCTGACCATCCCCGACGGGGTGGAACTGCGGGGGAGCTTTGAAGGTCCCCATTTCGGTAACAGCACCATGAAAGGCACCCAGCTGTATGCCTATGCCGGAAAGGGGCAGACCGACGGAGCGCCGCTGCTGGATCTGGGCGAGGGGGCCGGCGTGAGCGGGATCACCGTGTTTTATCCCGAACAGGGATTCAGCGACCAACTGACAGACGCACGGCAGGTCAAAGCCTATCCCCCCACCATCCGCATGAACACCGGCAGCTTTGCCCGCAACCTGGCGCTGGTCAACGCCTACACCGGTATAGACGCCATGACCAACCGGTGCGACGGACTGGTCATCTCCGATGTGTCGGGAATGGCGCTGTTTGAGGGACTTAGCCTGGGACACGGCACCACCGGCGGTGCGGTGCGCAATTTTCATCTCAATTCCTCCGGCTGGGTGCAGCAGAGCGGTTATGAGACAGCGCCGGGCGGGGAGGATGCAACCGATGAGATGACCGAACAGCAGGCCTTTGAGGACTACCTGACCCGCACGGTCACGGAATTTACCCTGGGCGATGCGCAGGATGTGCACTTTTTCTCCTGCTTTGGCATCGACATCGCCACCGATATCCGGCTGATTGCCGACCCCTATACCGGCGGCTCGTTTGTGGGCACCACCTGGGGGGTGGTGTTTGACGGCTCGTATAACGGCATTGTGGGGGAAGACGGCTGCGATGCGCAGCTGACCATGCTGGGCACCATGGGGATCTTCAACAAACAGGGCGGAGGCTATAACGTCATCACCCGCCCCGGTTTTACCGGCAAAATCCGGCTGATGACGGCCGGCGAGCTGGGAGGCGGCTCCAAGCTCGCCTGGGTGGAAGGCGGATGGGTGCAGATGGTGCAGGTGTTTTCCTCCAGCGCTTTCAACGGGGTCTGCCGGGCGGGCGGCCGTCTGGACTTTGTTGGGTCCACCATCATCACCCAGTATGGGGATGACGACGGCAACACCCCCGACATCACCTACGAGGCGGGCGCGCGGGGGGTGGCCAGCGGCAACCTCGACTGCCTGGAACTGCTGAATATCCGCATGCAACCGGGAACGGACGCGGTCAAGCGGCTCAACGGATGGGAACATCCGGGGGCTGGGTGGGTGCAGCCCGGCGATGTGAACGGGAACGGTTATGTCACTTCGGAGGATGCCCTGCTCGCCCTGCAGGCGGCGACCGGAAAGATCACGCTGGACAGCCGGGGGCAGGCGGCGGCCGATGCGGACGGCCAAAACGGGATCACTTCGGCGGACGCTTTGCTGATTTTGCAGGTGGCGACCGGAAAACTGGACAGTATCTGACAAAATGGGCGGTTCCCCCTTGCGGGGGGCCGCCTGTTTTCGTTGGGGTTATCGCTAAAAAAAGAGCGGGAAATTCGGGTAATAGATGCATTGACAAACCGGCGGCGAGCGGGTACCATGAACCTTAGGTTTGCCCTATGGAGAGGAGAGAGCCTCTATGCTTTTTAAACGGATATGCGCTGTGTTCCTCAGCCTGTTGCTTGTGTGGCCTGCGGCCGGATTTTCCGCCGCAGGGGAAGGGTTTGCTCCGGCCGGGCCGCCGCAGGGGATGTACCCGGTGTTACAGGAGATTTGCGGCCGCCAGCAGCTTACCTACCGAAAAAATGGGTACCGTTTCGGCACACAGGTCACCTATTCCGCGCGCACGCGCCAGACGCCGGTGGAAGATCTGGCGCTGTATATGAACGTCTATATAGAAAATAGGGAGGCCGATCATCTGGACCTGCTTGAGCAGGCGGGTTACCGGCAGATCGATATCCAGCGCTACCGGGACGGCGAATACGACGAGGTGCGCTGGTCGTTTAACCAGTTTACCCTACAGCCGGGCTGGAACCGGCTGCTGCTGCGGTTTGGCGAGCGCCCGGAGGAGAGTTTCACACCGGCCGACGACTGCATGATCGTGGCCGTTGCCAACCGTCAGACCATCGACTGGAATGAAACTGCGAACTTTAATTTCGCTCTCCAGGGGGTGGAGGAGGGGACCTGTTCCCAGTACACCATCATCATCGACAATGTGGCGATTGTGGATACCTCCAGCCAGACGGTGAACGATGCCCAGCCGGTTACATCCCCCTACTGGCTGTTGCAGGATCTCTCCGATGCGCTGCCCGACGGGGAACTCGCCTTTGCCGACGGGGGCTATCGGGCGCAGTCCGCGCCGTTTGTCCCTTCAACGGCGGTAAAGGAAGCCTCGCGGGACACCATGGCGGTGTATATGAACCTGTATGTGGAAAATCAAAACCTGCCCTATCACACCGGCTTGTTTGCGGACGATTCCATTACCCGCCGCCTAACCTTGAGCGACAGCGGCGGGGGGCAGGCCAGCTGGCAGGGGAGGAGCTTTGACGCTCTGGATTTACAGCCGGGGTGGAACACGGTGGTGTTCCGGCTGTCCACCGGCGACGATGTTTGGGATGGTGTGGAGTCCCAGCCCACACAGGGCGAGATCTTGTCCCTGTCCGGCACCTTGCAGCTCTCCTTTGCTTTGGAGGGGTTGGACGCCGCGTATGACCGGTACCGCATCCAGATCGCCCGCGTGGCGCTGGTGGACGTTTCCCGCCGGACGGACGGCGACGCTTTTTACGATACGTCCTATGAAGTGCTGCGCTTTTCGGACGGGGAAAAAACCTATTCTGCCACGAGCGGCCCTCTCTCCACCGGATGGGTGTGCGCGGACGGGACCACGCCGGATACCGGCGCGGACATCAGCCGGCACAACCGGTCGGGACTGCGGTTGATGATGACCATGACACTCGAAGCGCAGGACGTTTCCCAGCCGGAGGAGGACTGGTTTGCTCAGGGCACCCTTTACCTGCGCGCCACCGATGGCGAGGACGGCAGCGAGCGGGGCGGCGTGTGGGACATGGGCCCGCTCAAGCTGAAAGAGGGGACCAATCTGCTGTCCTTAAAATTGACCGACCTGTCCGCCTGGGGGGAGAGCCGTGAGCTGGATTACACCGCGGTCAACCGCCTGCAAATCGAATTGGAGCAGCCCGAAGGGGGAACGGTCCGCATGACGCTGGAGGATATCCAGATTGTGGACGTGGCCGGCCGGCGGCCGGGGGATGCGGCGATCGCCACCCTGTCCGAAGGGATGGCGGCCGATGACGCGGTGGTGTACAACCTCAACGCGGCCGAATGGGGCGCCGACCCCACCGGCGAGTCGGATTCCACCACCGCCATCCAGGACTGCCTGGACACCCTGCGGACGGACGGCGGCGTGGTGTTTTTGCCCGCCGGGCGCTATCGGATCGCGGGGAACCTGAATCTGCCTGCGGGGGTTACCCTGCGGGGGGAATGGCAAAACCCGAATGAGGGCGGCGCAGGCAAGGGAACCATTTTGATGGCGTATGCGTCTGCCGGCCAGGAGGAGGCCGCGCCCTTTATCCAGATGCGCAGCTCGGCCTGCCTGCGGGATATCAGCGTGTGGTATCCCGAACAGGACCCGGTGGACCCGGTCCCGTACCCCCCTACCATTGAGGGGCAGGGGCACACCGTTGTGAAAAATGTGACGCTGTACAACGCTTATACCGGCTTTTACAACGACAGCTGCTCCTCCATGCTGATCCGCGATTTCTACGCCACGGCGCTCAGCCAGGGGATCTACGGCGCCAACGCCTATGACATCCCCCGCATCGAAAAGGTCAGCATCGACACCCGCTACTGGATTCAAAGCGGCCTGCCGGAGGCGCCTTCGGGCCTGCAGGCCGACCAGCTCAACAGCTATGCCCGGCAGTACGTCACCGGCCTTACCGGCGGGCGGCAGGACTGGGGCTACTGGTACGATATTGAAATCTGCAACGCCAAAACCGGTATTTTCCTGTTCGCCGGAAACGACGCGGTGGGGAAACTGAGGACCGAAAACGTCCAGTACGGGATCTATACCACCAATGTCAACGCGCCCGGCCTGCAGATCACCCATTCGGATATTTCCGCCACCGAGGAGTGCGTCCATTACGAGGTGGATGCACGCCAGACGCTGGTAGCCTCCGCCACCACCTTCCGGGACGCCCAGGTGGGCATCCACACGGTGAGCACAACCCCCCACGGCGTGATCCTCAACGATTGCACCTTTTTGGGGTGGGACTCCCACGCGGTGTATATGCAGGGCGGCCATCTGACCGCGGCGAACAACCGGTTTGAGGAGGAAAAACCCGCCATTCTGCTAAAAGAAGAGGTGGGCCAGGCCCTGCTGACCGGCAACGCCTTCGGTGCGCCGGACCAGGCGGTGACAATCTTTGGCGATACCCTGCTGGTGCGGGATGACGGCGACACATCGGTGCCGGGTATTCCGGATTATGCGTTTTCCTGGGGCCCGCAATACCGTCCGGCAGGGGACAGCCTGTTCCTGGTGACCGATTACGGCGCGCAGGCGGGGGGCGAACAGGATTGCACCGCCGCATTCCAGGCTGCGCTGGATGACGCCGGGCAGGCGGGGGGCGGCACGGTCTATATACCGGGCGGCACCTATCGCCTGGACGGCAGCCTGACCATTCCATCCGGTGTGGAACTGCGGGGCAGCTTTGACGGCGCGCATTACGGCAACAGCACCTTCAACGGCACCCAGCTGTATGTATACGGAGGAAAGGATGACAGCACGGCAGAGCCGCTGTTTACCCTGGGAGAATCGTCGGGGGTGAAAGGCTTCACGGTGTTTTATCCCGAACAGGGCATCAGCGACCAGGTGCAGGAAGAAGCCGACCGGGTCCATACCTATCCGTATGTGGTGCGCATGGACCGGGGCTGCTGGGTGGAAAACGTGGCCATGGTCAACGCTTACTGCGGCATCGACGCCATCACCAACCGGTGCGACGGCATGGTGGTGCGGGATGTGACCGGCTATACCATGAAAGAGGCACTTCAGGTGGGGCACGGCCTGCAGGGCGGCACCATCCACAATTTCCATCTCAACCCCTCCGGGTGGACCCAACAGGGCGGGTATGAAAACCGCCCCACCGGCACCATGCCGGACGGCGAAACCAGCCGGTCCGATTTGTTTGAGGATTACGCCACCCGCGAGTCCACCTATCTGACGCTGGGGGATTGCCGGGATTTGGAGATTTTTTCCAGCTTCGATATTGTGATAGCGACCCAGATGCGCCTGATCGCCGATCCCTACACCGGCGGCTCTTTCCAGGGGACCACCTGGGGGATCGCCTTTGACGCTTCCCGCAACGGCATTGTCGGCGAGGAGGGATGCGACGCCCGCCTCGTCATGCTCGCCGCCATGGGGGTGTTCAACCAGCAGGGCGGGGGATACAATGTGGTGACCGCCCCCGGCTTTACCGGCGAAATCACCCTTTACAATGCCGACGCATGGGGCGGCGGTTCCCAGATTGCCCTGGTGGAAGGCGGCCGGGTGAGCTTTGTGCAGTATTTTTCCGTGAGCGCCTATAAGGGGATCTGCCGCGAGGGCGGCGAGCTGAACTTTTACAACAGCGTCCTTGTATCCCGCGACGGGGACAACAGCGGGTATACGCCCGACCTGACCTATGAGCCCGGCAGCCGGGGAGCGGTCGTGGGCAACCTGGACTGCTCCGAGATCCTCAATGTCAACATCGAACCCGGCGCACGGGTGGAAGAACGCTCCAACGGCCAAAGGCTCCAACCGGCCGAAGCGGCCATGACCTTCTCCGGTACACAGGGGATCTTTACCCCGCAGGAGGGAACGGCGGACACCGGCTGGGTGAGATGGGACGGAAAGGCCGATGGGTTTGACCTGGCCGGGCGCAACCAGCGCAATATGCGGCTGTGGCTCACCATCGAAACAAAAGAGGCGGCCGGGGCCACCATCTCCCTGTGCAGCCCCCTGCCGGAAGGGGATGAGCAACCGCTTACGGCCAGCTGGACCCTGTCTTTACAGGAGGGGGAAAACCGGCTGTCGCTGCCGGTGGAGGAATTGCTCGATTCCCCGGCTGCACTGGACAGGAGCCGGGTATCCTATATACGGGTGCAGGTGGCGGCGGAGCAGCCGGTCACCCTGTCGGCCGCGCAGTTGACCGACCTGACCAGCATCTATCAGCAAAAGCAGCGCCTGTTTGCCGAACTGCTGGCGCAGCCGCAGGATACACAGGGCTGCCGTGTCAGCGATATTCAGGCCTATGAGGCCGCTTTCGGGGCGGCGCAGGGGGTGTATGCCGATGAACGGGCCGGCCTGGCGGATATTGCCGCCGCCTACAACGCGTTGCAGCAAGCCGCCGCACAGCTTGTGCCGGTGGATAAGGAGGCTCTGCGCGAGTTGGTGAGGGAGGCCGGACAGTTGGAGGCGGAGGATTACACGCCCGAATCCTATGCCCCCCTGGCTGTCCAGTTGGCGCAGGCGGAGGATGTGCTCGCCGACGGCGATGCCACCCAACAGGAGGTGGACGCGGCCGTGCAGGCGCTGAATGAGGCAATGGAAGGGCTCCTGCCCGTCCCCTCCAGACAGGCGGGGGACGTGGATGGCAATGGAGACATCGCCGCCTCCGATGCGCTGTTGGCCCTGCAGGCGGCTACCCAAAAGATTGAACTGGACTCTGAGCAGCAGCTGGCAGCCGACATGGACCAAAGCGGAGAGGTTACCTCTTCGGATGCGCTGCTGATTTTGCAGATAGCCACACAAAAAATTGCCCAAGAGTAGAGAAGGAGGACCAACATGCACATGTGGAAAAAAGGACTTGCAGTGGGAATGGGGCTGGTGATGATGGCAGGGATGCTGTCTTTTTCCGGTTGTAAAGAGGAAACCTATGCCCAGGTGGCGGGGGATGTGGCCATCGTATCCCCCACATCGGGGATGGAATCACAGGATGAGATCGTGTACAACATCGACGCCACCGATATGGGCGCCGACCCCACCGGACAGCAGGATTCCACCGAGGCCATCCAGACCAGCCTGAACTCCCTGAAAGATGTGGGAGGCGTGGTATTCCTGCCGGCCGGGACCTACCGGGTGGAAGGCACGCTGGATGTACCGGCGGCTGTGACCCTGCGGGGCGAATGGCTGGACCCGGATGACGGCGGGCTGGGCAAAGGCACCATCCTGATGGCCTATGCCGGCCGGGGAAGCGCCGAGCCGGAGGAGAACGCGTTTGTCCGCCTGTCCGGCGCATCGGTGCTGCGGGATATCAGCATCTGGTATCCGGAGCAGACGGCCGATGACATCCAGCCCTACCCGGCCACCATTTTCGGCCAGGGGCATACCGTGGTCCTCAATGTCACCCTGTATAACTCCTACACCGGTTTTTACAATCCCGGCTGCTCGTCCATGATGATCCGGGGATTGTACGGAACGGTGCTGAATATGGGCATTTACGGCGCGAACGCTTACGATATTCCCCGGATCGAGCGGGTGCGGTTCGACACCTCCTATTGGGTGGAAAGCGGCCTGGACGGCGCCCCGTCCGGCAGCAGCGAGGAGACGCTTGTATCCTATTGCCGCGAAAACCTCATCGGCATCAAGGGCGGCCAGATGGACTGGGGTTATTGGTACGATCTGGAGATGAACAATGTAAAATACGGCGTTTTGCTGGTGCATGGCAACGACGCGATCGGCAAGATCAAGGTGACCAACGCCGATGTGGGTATCTACATCGACAACATGAGCTATCCCGGCCTTGAGGTGAGCTATGCCGATATCCAGGCCGACACCGCCGGTATCTATTACGACGAGATCGGCAGTGAAGATGAAGACGCCAAAGGCACCTATTTTGACCGCAACACCCTGGTGGTATCGGCCTCCACCTTCCGCGGGCCGGGGATCGGCATCCAGACTGTGGATGTCACCGATTACGGCCTGAACCTGAACAACTGCACCTTTGAGGCCTGGGGGGACAGCGCTGTCTCGATGAACGGGGGGCATTTTGTCTGCTCCAACAGCGAATTCAAGGAAGACAAGGCATCCTTTGATTTCGGGTTTGACGTGGACCAGGTCATCCTGACCGGCAACACCTTTACAGAAGCATCCTCTATCATGGCGGATGAAGAATACTGGAAAAACGGCGACGAGCGCATCCAGCGGGACGATGAATGCCGCGATGTGCTGGATACGCCGGAATACGACCATGAATTTATTCCCGAAAACAAACCGGCGGGCCACGGCCTGTTCAATGTGACGGAATACGGAGCGGTCAAGGGCACGCCCCAGGCCATCCCCGAAGATGATTCCACCTCCGCCATCCAGCAGGCGCTGGACGCCGCAGGCGAAGCGGGCGGCGGCACGGTGTACCTGCCGGGCGGCGTCTACCGGGTGGAAGGGTCCCTGTCCGTTCCCGAAGGGGTGGAGCTGCGGGGCAGCTTTGACGGCCCCCACTACGGCAACAGCACCTGGGCGGGCACCCAGCTGTATGTGTACGGCGAAAAGGACAACGCTTCGGGAACGCCCCTGATCACCCTGGCCGAGGAATCCGGTGTGCGCGGGTTTACCATTTTCTATCCTGAGCAGGGCTACAGCGACAAGGCAACGGTGGATGAGGAAAAGGTACACGCCTATCCGGCCACCATCCAGGCCAACCGCGAAACCTGGATCCAGAACATGGCCATTGTCGGCGCCTACACCGCCATCGACGCCATGACCAACCGCTGCGACGATATTGTGATCTACGATGTGACCGGCGCGGCGATGGAATCCACCCTGAAGATGGGCAACGGTACCGACGGCGGCGTGGTGCAGAATCTGCATTTCAACTATTCGGGTTGGACCCAGCAGGGCGAATACGCAAACCAGCCGGATGAGAACCGGATGACGGCGGACGGCACCACCTCCCGCGGGGAAATGCTCAACGACTACACCTCCCGCGAGGTCAAGGGCATGATTCTGGGCGACTGCAAAAATGTGGATTTCTTCTCCTGCTTCAATATCATCGTCAACACCCAGATCGAACTGGTCAAGGACCCGCACACCGGCGGTTCTTTTGAGGGAACCATGTGGGGGGTCGCCTTTGACGCGGCGCAGCACGGCGTGGTGGCGAGGAGCGACTCTGCGGCCAACCTGGTCCTCATCAACTCCATGGGGGTGTTCAACCAGCAGGGCGGCGGCTATAACATCGTCACCGAAAAAGGCTTTTCCGGCGAGATCAGCATGTTCAACCAGGACGCCTGGGGCAGCAATTCCAAGCTGGCCTATGTCGAGGGCGGCATCGTCAACCTGGTGCAGTATTTCTCCTGGTGCGCCTACGAGGCGGAATGCTTTGAAGGCGGCACCCTGAACCTGCTGGGCTGCACCATCGTGTCCAACAACGGGGACGGCAGCGGCGCACTGCCCGACGCCACCTACCACGAAGGCTCCCAGGGCCGCGTGGTGGGCAATCTGGATTGCAGCATGCAGCTGAACATTGTGGTGGACCCGGGCGCCAATGTGGTGAAAAACCTCAACGGCACCGAATACGGCACCTGGTAACGCTTAGCTGGGTTTTTGAAAAATGAGGCCTTCCGCCGTGGATTTTCCGCGGCGGGAGGCTTTTTACATCCCTTTTTGATATATTCGGCCGGTATACAGCGAAAACATGTTGACTTGATGTGCCCGATTGGGATATACTGTAAGCGCACCATTTGGGTGAGTTTGAAAAACAGGAGAGATGGTATTATGCGCACATTTCGGAAATTTTTGTCGTTGCTGCTGACGGCAACAGTGGCGGCGGGCGTGTTGGCGGCGGTTCCCATGACCGCGCTTGCGGCGGGCGTCATCAGCGACGCAGAGGACTATACGATGGGCAGCACGGCGCAGGGCAGCATCACCGAAACCAACATCGAGGATATTTACGGGTTTACCCTGGATGAGTCGTCGCGCATCACGCTGGATATGACGGCGTATATTGAGAGGACGAATTATTATCTTTATAACGAAAACGGCGATACCGTGTGGGAGAAAACCTGGGTATACTGGAACAGCACCAGCGAAGTGCTGATGTTCAACCAGGAGATCGATTTGACGGCCGGAACCTATTACTTCTGTATTGAACGCAACAGGGGTACCGGCAATTACGAGTTTTCCATACAGGCGGAGTCGGCAGGTGAGAGCTTTAAGGAAACCACCGGCGGCATCAACAACAGCATGAAGGACGCCAGCCCCATGGAAGTGGGAACGTCTTACAACGGACAGATTGCCAGCAACGACGACCGGGATTTTTACTCCTTTACGCTGGAGGACTCTTCGCGGATAACATTGGACATGACGGCGTACATTGAGAGAACCAATTACTACCTGTACGATGAAAACGGTAATGATGTCTGGAAGGAAACGTGGATGCACTGGAACGACACCAGCGAGGTGCTGATGTTTACCAGGGTGATTGACCTGACAGCCGGCACCTATTACTTTTGCGTGGAAGAAAACAGCGGAACCGGCAATTATCGCTTTTCCATGCAGGCGGTTTCGGCGAATGAAAGCATCCGGGAAACCACCGGCGGCATCAACAACAGCATGAAGGACGCCAGCCCCATAGAGCTGGGCACCATCTACAACGGGCAGATCGCCAGCAACGACGATAAGGATTTTTATTCCTTTACCATTTCCAAGTCGGAAGCCGTCACACTGGATATGACGGCGTACATTGAGAGAACCAATTATTATATTTATGACGAAAGCGGCAATACCGTCTGGGAGAAGACCTGGGTAAACTGGAACGATACCAGCGAGGTGCTGATGTTCACCGAGGAGATCGATTTGACGGCCGGTACTTATTACCTGTGTGTTGAGGAGAGCAACGGCACCGGCAATTACCGGTTCTCCGTTTCGGACGAGGACCACCAGCCCTTTGAGCTGGGGAACGTCGATCAAAAGGGCGGCGTCACCGCTTCGGACGCGCTGCTGGCACTGCAGGCGGCGACCGGAAAGGCGATCCTGTCCCCCGCTCAGGAGATGGCCGCCGATGTGGACGATAAACCGGGCGTTACCGCCAACGATGCGCTGATGATCCTGCAGTATGCGACCAAACAGATCGCCTCTTTTTGACCGTGTTTGAAAAACAGAAACATCACCGCCCCCTGCCATCCGGCGGGACCGGTGATGTTGCCATAGGATCCTTTTGCCGGATGCTGAAAAAACAGGCAAGCATCCTAACGGCCCATTCTATACCGGCTGCTTTAACATTTTACGGTTGACAGGTAGCCTGAATTGAATTACAATAAAATTGCCACAAACAAAAATAGAGGAGGACACAATATGAAACGGATATGTGCGGTAATGGCTGTTCTGGTGCTGGCATTTTGTATGTTCCCGGTTTCGGCGCAATCCAATCAGCTGGGGGATGTAAACGGAAACGGAACCATCGCCACGGACGACGCCCTGCTGGCGCTGCAGGCCGCAACGCGAAAAGCAAATCTGGACGCCGGACAGTCTTCAGCGGCGGATGTGGATGAAAACGGACAGGTTACCACCAACGACGCGCTGATGATTTTGCAGTATGCCACCCAAAAAATCACATCCTTTACCCAGCATGTGCACACCTATGTGGATTACCGGTGCACCGGCTGCGGCGCGGTGGACAAAGCCCATGTGTACGATTATTTGCTGCTGTGGCTGAGAGCCAACGGCGAAGCCAGTGGGGAGTATATCGGCTTTTATTATTATGACGAGGATTGGAATCAATATTGCCTGGGATATAACGAAAGCAACGATACTTTGTCCATCTCGTTTTTAGATGTGGATGAGGACTACAATTACTATTTTGCACTTGATTTTAATGATACTTTCGCAGATTATGAGTGGTATACGGCTATACATGACGAAATAACAGAGGAAGCGGTCGCACAGGCAATCGGAACGATGGATCCCGAGACCTTTACGACAAATTCCCCGCTTTCCTGCGATGTATACGAGGGAACCTCTGGTGATCGGCCTCAACTTTTGGAATTGGGCCGCCTGATGTCTCTGATGACGCTGGACTGGCTGGACCAACTGTTTGCGGCCTATGACATGGGTATCACCATTGCCGACCTGGGCTTCAGCAATCTCTTTTGATCATATTTAGAAAAACAACAACATCACCGGTCCCTGCCATCCGGCGGGACCGGTGATGTTGTTGTGTGAGGGAAACCGGCGCTTACCGGGCAATGTAGTCCAGATGCCCCACCACCTTGCCGTGGCGCAGGTAGACGCGGGGCACCCGTTTGCCGATGAGGCAGACGGTCTCGTACGAAATGGTGGAGCAAAGGGCGGCCACTTCCTCCACCGGGATGGCGGCCCCGCCCTCCCGGCCGAACACGGTCACGGTCTGTCCGGGCCGGACGTCCGGGATGCCCGTGACGTCCAGCATGCACTGGTCCATGCACACCCGCCCGATCACCGGCGCAAACCGGCCGTTTACCAGCATGCGGGCACGGCCGGACATGGCGCGGGGATAGCCGTCGGCATAGCCGATGGGAACGGTGGCCACCACGGTGGGATGGGGGGTGGTAAAGGTGCGGTTGTAGCTCACCGGCGTACCGGCGGGGATGGTTTTGACCATGGAGATCACGGTTTTCAGCTCCATGGCGGGGCGCAGGTCCCACATCGACTGCATCCAGGATGGGTCGGGCGCCAGTCCGTAGAGGATGATGCCGGGGCGCACCCGGTCCAGGTGAAGATCGGGATAGCGCATGGTGGCGGCGCTGTTGCAGCAATGCTTCACCGGAATGGAAAAGCCCATCTGCTCGAGCTGCTGGGTCACATGGATAAACCGCTCGTATTGCAGGCGGGTATATCCGTCGTCCCTTTCCTCATCCGCCGAAGCGAAATGGGTGAAGATCCCCTCCACCCGCAGATGGTCAAGGCGGCAGATGGCCGCCGCTTCTTTGACGGTTTGGGGCAGGTCGCCGGGGGCCTGGCAGGGCAGGCCGATGCGGCTCATGCCGGTATCCAGCTTGATGTGCACCCGCAGGGTGCAGCCGCAGCGGGCGGCGGCCTGGTTGAGCTGCTGCGCGTTGTCAAGGGAAAGCACGGTCTGGATGATGTCGTACCGGGCCAGGCGCGCCGCCTCCTCGGGCGGCGTGTACGCCAGGATCAGGATGGGATGGCCGATGCCGCCCTGCCGCAGCTGCATGGCTTCCTCCAGATTGGAAACGCCGAAAAAATCCGCCCCGGCCTCCTGCAGCGCTCTGGACACCGGCACTGCCCCGTGGCCGTACGCATCGGCCTTGACAATGGCGATGGGGCGGCAGCCCGGCGTGAGCGACCGGGTGATAACGTCAAAATTATGTACGATCGCATCCAGGTCCACCTGGGCCCAGGTGCGCTTTAAAAAATCCGTCATGGGAAAAAGACCCCTTTTAAAAGATAATGGTATTATACGCAGAATTCGCGAAATAATCAACGTCTTTTTGCATATACTATTAAGACGTAAGCTGCCGGGAATCGGCCCCGACATGCCAAAAATGCGCCGGCGCGGCGGATTTTTACATTCTTGCTCTTGACGGGCGCCAGCCCGCCTGCGGGCTCAAAAACATCCGCGCCGCCATCATTTTCGATGCGAGCGGTTTTAAGCAAGCGGATTTTTGTGCGGGCAAGGCACAAACCGCCGTTTAAAACCATGTCGCGTTCGGCTCCCGGCAGCTTACTCACATAAAGAGCCCCGGACCGTCCATAGGGCTGAGGGAGTATGGCGGGAAGGACATACGCCTATGTGAACGCATTTCAAGCGGGGAAACCCACAGAAAGGAGGTGCCGGCATGGCACAGTCGGATGCAAACCGCGAGCCCGCACAGGAGGCCGAAGCCCCCGGTGCCCGCACGCCCCTTGTCTTTCCGCCCGGCGACCTGGACGCCATGATCTTTTTTGAGGAATATGTGCTGCCCCATTCCGAACGGTAAGCTGCCGGGGGCCGAACCCGATATGCCAAAAACGCACCGGTGCGGCGGATTTTCACCTTTTCGTCCTTGGCGGGCGGCAGCCCGCCTGCGGCCTCAAAAGCATCCCCACCGCCTGCATTTTCGGTGCGAAGCAGTTTTGGGTGAGGGGATTTTTGTGCGGGCAAGGCACAAATGCGCAGGAATACTGACGTATTGCAAGCATTTTAACGCTGCCCGCGCGAAAATAAACCACCCAAAACCATATTGTGTTCGATTCCCGGCAGCTTAAGCGCGCGGCCGGTGAAAAGGCGGGAAGGGATTCCCGCCTTTTGCGTTGCCCGGAAAAGCGAAACAGCGGAGAATTTTGGGAATTATTTTTCCGGTTTCTATTTCCCTGCCGGAAAAAGTATGGTACAATAACCTTCATAGTATTAGATGCTGTTTTACAGGAGGAATAGAACCATGCCGGACGTGATTCGAGTATTCGTGGAAAAACGCAAAGGCTTTGATGTGGAAGCGCAGCATATGCTGGCCGATCTGCGGGAGAATTTGGGAATGACCGCAATCGAGGCGCTGCGCCTTGTCAACCGCTATGATGTGGAGGGCCTGTCTGCCGGGGAGTTCGAGCGGGCGCGCGGGACCGTGTTTTCCGAACCAAATGCCGATATGGTGTATGACGAAACCCTGCCGGTGGAGCATGGCTGGAAGGTGTTTGCCATGGAATATCTTCCGGGGCAGTACGACCAGCGCGCCGATTCCGCGGCACAGTGCGTGCAGCTGCTCACGCAGGGGGAGCGTCCCCAGGTGGCGACCGCCAAGGTCATCTGCCTGAAGGGGGACCTCTCCCCGGTGGATTTTGAGCGGGTGCAGGATTATCTGATCAACCCGGTGGAATCCCGCCGCGCATCCCTGGAAAAGCCCCAAACGGTGGGCATGACCGCTGGGCGGCCCGATGATGTCAAGCGGGTGGAGGGCTTTACCGCCATGTCGCAGGAGGAGATCGCCGCCTACTGGCAGCAGATGGGCTTTGCCATGTCGGTGGAAGACCTGGCCTTTTGCCGGGACTATTTTCGGGATGAGGAGCACCGCGACCCGTCGGTGACCGAGCTGCGGGTGATCGATACCTATTGGTCGGACCACTGCCGCCACACCACCTTCCTGACCCGGCTGACCCGCATCGAGATTGAAAAGGGCGCGCTTTCCGGTGTGATGGAGGATGCCCTGGCCGCGTATTACGCCGCGCGGGAAGAAGTGTACGGCGAACGCCTGCCCCAAAAGGACGTTTGCCTGATGGATATGGCCACCATGGGGATGCGCCTGCTCAAAAAGCAGGGGAAGATCCCGGATCTGGATGAATCGGACGAAATCAACGCCTGCTCCATCGAGGTGCCGGTGGTCATCGACGGCCAAACACAGAAATGGCTGGTGCAGTTCAAAAACGAGACCCACAACCATCCCACCGAGATTGAGCCCTTTGGCGGCGCGGCAACCTGCCTGGGCGGGGCCATCCGCGACCCGCTGTCCGGCCGGGCATATGTCTACCAGGCCATGCGGGTCACCGGCAGCGGCGATCCCCGCGTATCGCTTCAGGACACGCTCGAGGGCAAGCTGCCCAGCCGGAAAATCACCACCGGCGCGGCGGCAGGCTATTCGTCCTACGGCAACCAGATCGGTCTGGCCACCGGACAGGTGGCCGAGCTGTACGACCCCGGCTATGTGGCCAAGCGGCTGGAGATCGGCGCAGTGGTGGGCGCTTCCCCCAAGGAGAATGTGGTGCGCGAGGTCCCGGCCCCCGGCGATGTGATCGTGCTGCTGGGCGGGCGCACCGGCCGCGACGGCTGCGGCGGCGCGACCGGTTCCTCCAAAGCGCATACCTCCGAATCCATCGACACCTGCGGGGCGGAGGTGCAAAAGGGCAATCCCCCCACCGAACGCAAGATCCAGCGCCTGTTCCGGGATGGACGGGTTTCCCGGATGATCAAGCGCTGCAACGATTTCGGCGCGGGCGGCGTTTGCGTGGCCATCGGCGAGCTGGCCCCCGGACTGGATATTGACCTGAATAAGGTTCCCAAAAAATACGAAGGACTCGACGGCACCGAGCTGGCCATCTCCGAATCGCAGGAGCGCATGGCGGTGGTGCTGGCGCCCGGCGATGTGCAGGCCTTTATCGCGGCGGCCGGAGAGGAAAATCTGGAGGCGACGGCCGTGGCGGTCGTGACCGGCGAGGGACGGCTGCGGATGACCTGGCGGGGGGACCGCGTGGTGGACCTGAGCCGCGCTTTCCTGGATACCAACGGCGTCACCCAGACCGCCCGTGCCGTCATCACCTCTCCCGACCCCGATATGGACTACCGCACCATGGTGCCCTCCGGGCTGGCGGTGATCCCGCTGGCGCAGGCCTTTAAGGAAAACCTGCGGCGCATGGAGGTGGCCTGCCAGAAAGGACTGGTGGAACGCTTTGACGCGAGCATCGGCGCGGGTACGGTGAACATGCCCTTTGCCGGTACCTACCAGCTTTCCCCCGAAGAGGGCATGGTGGCCAAGCTGCCGGTGCTAAAAGGCGAGACCGACACGGCCACGGCCATGACCTACGGCTTTGTCCCCGGCATCTCCCGCTGGAGCCCCTTCCACGGGGCGGTCTACGCGGTGACGCTGTCGCTGGCCAAGCTGGCGGTCACCGGCGCCGATCCCTTTAAAGCGCGGCTGACCTTCCAGGAATATTTTGAACGGCTGCGGGAGGACCCGCACCGGTGGGGAAAACCGGCGGCGGCGCTGCTGGGGGCCTTTTTGGCCCAAAAGGAATTCGGCGTTCCTTCCATCGGTGGGAAGGACTCCATGTCGGGCAGCTTTAACGAGATGGATGTGCCCCCCACGCTGGTCAGCTTTGCGCTGGGGATGACCCAGGCGTCCAAAACCGGCACGGCCGCGTTCCAGAAAGCGGAATCGCTGGTGGCGTTCCTGCCCCTGCCGGTGGACGAAAAGACCCTGCTGCCGGATTTCGCCAAAACCAAAGAGCTGTATGACGAGGTGGCGCGGCTGATCCAGTTCGGCGTGGTGAATGCGGCGTCTGTGGTGCGGGAAGGCGGCATGGCTGCCTGTGTGGCCCGGATGTGCTTTGGCAACCGCATCGGCTTTGCCTTCAACCATGCGGTGGACCGCCAGACCCTGTTTGCGCCTTTGGCCGGGTCCATTGTGGTGGAGCTCAAGGAAGGGGATATGTGCCTGGAAGGGCTGGATTACACCCTGATCGGTTCCACCATTGAAGAGCAGGAGGTGGTGCTGGAGGGAGAAACGCTCGACCTGGACGACCTGATCCGGGCCTGGACCGGGACGCTGGCCCCCATTTTCCCCATCGATGCACCCGCCAAACCGGCCATGACGCCGGAGGTGAAGCTCTGGACACAGCGCAGCGGCTGTGCACCGGCCATCCATACCGCCCGGCCCCGGGTGTTCATCCCGGTTTTCCCCGGCACCAACTGCGAATACGACACCGCCCGCGCCTTTGAACGGGCGGGGGGCCTGCCCGAAACGCTGGTGGTCAAGAACCTCACCCCGGCCGGCATTGAAGAGACCATCGAGCGGATGGAAAAGGCCATCCGTTCGGCCCAGATCGTCATGCTGCCCGGCGGCTTTTCCGGCGGCGACGAGCCGGACGGGTCGGGCAAATTCATCGCCACCACCCTGCGCAATCCCCGCCTGGCGGAGGCGATCGCCGATCTGCTGCAAAACCGGGACGGCCTGATGCTGGGCATCTGCAACGGGTTCCAGGCGCTGATCAAACTGGGCCTGGTGCCCTACGGCGAGATCCGGCCCCTCAAGGAGACCGCGCCCACCCTTACCTTCAACACGCTGGGCCGCCATGTCAGCCGTATGGTGTACACCCGGGTAAGCTCGGTGAAATCCCCCTGGCTGGCCGGCTGTGAGGCGGGCGATGTCCACTGCATCCCCGTTTCCCACGGGGAGGGACGCTTTTTCGCCAGCGAGGCGGTCATGCAGCAGCTGATCGCGGCGGGACAGGTCGCCACCCAGTATGTGGACCCGGACGGCGTCCCGTCGGCTTCTACCGAGTGGAATCCCAACGGCTCGGTCTGCGCGGTGGAGGGCATCACATCGCCCGACGGCCGTGTGCTGGGCAAGATGGGACACAGCGAACGCTGCGGCAAGGACTTGCTGCGCAATGTCCCCGGCGATAAAGACCAGAAATTGTTTGAAAGCGGCGTGCGATATTTTCAGTAAAATACGGCGATACTGTTAAAAAGGCCCGTGCCGCGAGCGGCCGGGATGCGGTCAGCGCCCCTTGGGGGAGGACCGGGAAAACGCAAGGAGGCTCTTTATGAAAAAGAAGAAGACGCTGTGGATCGTGCTGGCCGTGGTGGCCGCCGTGATCCTGATTGTCGTGATTTGGGGCGTGAGCACCTACAATGGTTTGGTGAGCATGCAGGAAGAGGTGAGCGGGCAGCAGGCGAATATTGAAACCCAGCTGCAGCGCCGGTCCGACCTGATCCCCAATCTGGTCAACACCGTCAAGGGCTATGCCGAACACGAGGAAAGCGTATATACCGACATTGCCGACGCCCGTGCCAAGCTGGCGGGCGCACAGACCCTGTCCGAGATGGACGAGGCCAACGGCGAGCTGTCGTCGGCGCTCTCCCGCCTGATGGTGATTGTGGAAAACTACCCGGAACTCAAGGCCAACGAAAACTTCATCAACCTGCAGGATGAGCTGGCCGGTACCGAGAACCGGCTGCAAAAGGCCCGGCAGGATTACAACGATACCGCCAGGGAGTACAACACCAAGATCCGCCGGTTCCCTTCCTCCATTATTGCCGGGATGGGCGGGTTTGAAAGCGTGGACTATTTTGAAAGCTCGGCCGGTTCTGAGGAAGTGCCGGATGTGAGCTTCTAACCGGTATGAACCGGGTGAAAAAACGGGCGTGTCTGGCGCTCCTGTGCTGCCTGCTGGCCGTAATGACCGGCCTGCTGGGCGGCTGCGGGCAGCAGGCGGAGCCCGCTGTATCCCTGACGCCCACCGACCGCTTTTTTGTCAACGATTATGCGGATGTGCTTTCCGGGCAGGCGGAGGAGGCCATGTATGCCCAGGGGGTGCAGCTGCAGGAAAAAACCGGCGCGCAGGTGGTGGCGGTGACCGTCGATTCCCTGGACGGGGAGCCGCTGGAGGATTACAGCTTTGAGCTGGCCCGCGCGTGGGGCATCGGCGAAAAGGATAAGGACACGGGGGTGCTGCTGCTCTTGGCGGTGGAGGAGCGGCAGGTGCGCATCGAGGTGGGCAGCGGCCTGGAAGGCGCGCTGACCGATGGAAAAACCGGCCGTATTCTCGACAATTACGCCATCCCCTCCCTGCGGGAGGATGACTTTTCCGCCGGGATGCAGCGGGCATATGGCGCGGTGGTCAACGAAGTGTATCTGGAATTCGGGCTTGAGCCGGAAGAGGGATATGTCCCGGCCGACCAGCTCCCCGATGCCGGCGATGACGAAGGGTTCCCCCTGGCCGGTTTGGTGGGGGTCGTCCTTGTCATTGTGCTGCTGGCCGTTTTAGGACCGCGGGTGCCCTTTTTTGTCCATTTCGGCGGCTTTGGCCGGGGAGGGCGCGGCGGCTTCGGCGGTTTTTCCGGCGGTGGCGGCTTCTCCGGTGGCGGTGGTTTTTCCGGCGGTGGCGGCGGCTTTTCCGGCGGCGGAAGTTCCCGCGGCTTTTAACGGAGGCGTAAAATGGCAAAGGTATATATATTGTGCGGGAAGGTGGCCAGCGGGAAAACAACGCTGGCCACCCGTCTGGCTAAAAAAGGGGCCATGGTGCTGTCGTGCGACGAGCTGATGCTGACCCTGTTCGATCACTGCCTGGGCCCACAGCTCCAGAGAGAAACCGAATCCCGCGCCCTGCGCTTTTTGCAGCAGCAGGCCGCGGCGCTGTACTCTCTGGGGGTGGATGCCGTGCTCGACCATGGCTTTTGGTACCGTGAGGACCGCCAGCGGGCGCTGGCGTATTTTCGCGGGCAGAATATCCCGGCCGTCCTGTATCATGTGACGGCGCCGCAGGAGGTCCGCCTTGCGCGGCTGGCACGGAGGAATGAGCAGCTGCAAGGCTCCACCCGGCGGGAATATGTGATGACCCCCGACATGCTCACCCGGTTTGACACCTGGTTTGAGCCTCTCCTGCCGGTTGAGCAGGCTGTAAAGATCGAAACGGGACAAGAGGAGACAACATACTGTGATGGAAAAGAATCAACCGGAGGCAACCCCAAACCATAACGAGATGGCGGCCGAAGTGCTGTTCCAAAAGAAGATGTGGCCGCCCTTTGGCCGCCGGATTCTGGTGGTGGCGCTGGTTACCCTGGCCTTGCTGCTGGTTGTGGAAGTGTTTGTGCTCAATTTCCAGTCCTTCCGGCTGCTGTTCGGCCCGTATACCCAGGGGACCTGGGAAGTGGGCGACGCGGTGGAGATGGAAGGGCTGACCCAGTCCTCCCACGATCCGTCTGTCTTTATCGCCGATACCGCCCGTCCCTCCCTGACGTTTGAGATCAACCAGGAGGTGGGGACGCTGTATGTCGATGTCCAGAGCAATAAGGACGACCGCTATATTCTGCAGGCGGATATCCTGTACACGGACGACACCCACCACCATTACATCGAAAGCGCGGCCTATCTGGAGATTGTCAAGGATACGCCCCGCACCAATTACAAAACCTGCGAATATTCAGGGGAGCTGGGAAAGCTCAAGCTGCGGTTTTACACGGACGTGGGGGAATCCCTGACCATTCGCGGCATCCGGACCAACCGGATGATCCCCATCACCTTTTCGGCGGGGCGGGTCGCCCTGCTGTGGGTGCTGATCGTGGGCTTTTATATATTCCGCAAGGCGCCCTCCTTTCAAAGGGGATACAGCGCGGGGAATCCTGTCCACCGCTGGGCGCCGGTCGCCGTGACCGGCCTGTTTTTGGTGTACATGTGGGGGATCTTCGCCCTGTATGAGACGCCCTTTATCCACGTCAAGTCCTTTACCTCCGAGAGCGGGAACCAGATCTCACAGGAGCTGGTGGACGCCTTCGAGGCCGGGCAGGTCTCTTTGCTGGAGGAACCGTCGGACGAGCTGCTCGAGATGGAATACCCCTATGAATGGACGGCCCGCGATCTGGCCGACGTGGATTACTTGTGGGACCATCTGCTGTATAACGGCAAATACTATTCCTATTACGGCATTGCCCCGGTCCTGGTTTTGTTCTTGCCTTACCACCTGCTGACGGGGTATTATTTCCCCACCAACTACGCCTGCCTGGTCTTTGGCTGGCTGGGCATTGTGTTCTTGGCGGCCGCTTACTGGGCGCTGATGCGGCGAAGGCTGCAAAAGGTGCCCTTTAACCTGGCGGTGGGGGGGCTGCTGCTTTTGCTGATGACCAGCGGGGTGCAGTTTTCCATCTACCGGCCCTATTTTTACGAGCTGGCTGAGATGTCCGGCTTCATGTTTTTCTCCCTTGGCCTCTACTTTCTGGCCACGTCCGGCATTTTAGGGGACGGGCGGGTCCGGCTTTACAAGCTCTCCCTGTCGGCGGTGGCCATATCGCTGGCCGTGCTGTCCCGCCCCACCTTTGCGCTTTATGCGGTGGCGGCCCTCATCTGGCTGTGGTTCGGGCTGAAGGCTTACCGCTGCGAGCAACCCCAGCCATCCCAAAAGCGGCATGTGGTGCGGTATCTTTTCGCTTCGCTTATGCCTTATGCCGTGTTCGGCGGTATCCAAATGGCCTACAACTATGCCCGGTTTGGCTCGCCGCTGGAATTCGGCATCCAGTATTCCCTGACGGTCAACAACTTTATTGAAACACAGTTCCATCCCAGCCTGGCGGCGGTCAGCCTGTACAACCTGCTGTTTGCGCTGCCCCAGTTCCAGCTGAATTTCCCCTTTATCCATGGGACAACGCATCAGCTTGAGGTCAACGGCTATTACTTTTTTGAAACTTCTTCGGCGGTGGGCCTGTTGTGGCGGGCGCTGCCGCTGGGCGGGCTGGCCTATGCCCCCCGCGCCCTTCGGCCCATGAGCTGGAAAAGGCGGGGCAAGCTGTTTGCCGTCATCGGCATCCCGGCCGTGGTGGTGCCGCTGGTGCTGATGGCCATGACCTGGGAAAGCGGGTATGCGCTGCGCTACTCGGTGGATTTTGCCTGGCAGATCGTGTTGGCCGGGTTGCTGGTTTGCTTTTACGTCTACAGCCGCTGCACCAGCCGGAGGATGAAACAGTTTTTGACCACCGCCATGCTGGCCGCCGCCGTCTGGTGTATGATCTCCACCACGGCGCTGGTGTTTGCCCGCGTGCCCGACGATGTGACGGTGGGCGGTATCCGGCTGCAACTGGAATATTACCGCCTGGCCCGGCTGCTGACCTTCTGGAAATAAAGGACAAGGGGATGCGGTCCCGTTCCAATGGGATGGGCGCGCACCCTGTACAGGAAAAACGGACCGCCTCGGTTTGTGCGTATACAGCGCAAACCGGGGCGGTTTCACAATGCCGGGAAAAGGCGGCCCATCCGCCCCAAACAGGGGCCCGGCATAAACCACAAAACCGCCGGGCGGCTTGCCGCTGCGGCGGTTTTGAAAAGCATCATTGGTCTTTCTTGGGGGGGGCGGCGGGGGATTCCCCCTTGCCAAAAGCATAAAGCAGAATCCCGGCCGCCAACAGGACGCCCCCCGCAATCGGGTAGGCCCAGGTCAGGCGGTTGGTGGTGCCGTAAATGACCAGCGCCCCCTGGAACAGGCTGCCCACCGTCAGGGTGGCGATCCCCGCGTTGTACAGGTTGCGGGCCGCCCGCCCCGGATACCGGCGGGGGGAAAACAGCGCAAAGCACGAATAGGGAAGCGTTCCCCCGGCCAGAGGCAGGGCAAAGGCGTAGATCATGTAGGGGGTGTAGACCTCATGGCTGAAGCATTCGTATACAAAGCCGAAAAGGGCACAGAAAAGAGAAATGAGCAGATAGACAAATGCGGTCAGGGCCATCCGCCGCCGGTTACTGGTATCCGATGTAAACAATGTCGCTGACACTCCTCTCCTCAATATCCCGCCCGTTGGAGGTGGGCTGGTTGACAATCTTTCCGTTAAACACCATGGTGGAGGAGCCGCCGCCGTCCAGATTGTAGGCGGTTTTGGCCCCCAGCTCCTGCAAAAAGCCAGCCAACTGGTACAGGCTCAGCCCCCGGCTTTCCTCGGTGCGGCCTTCGGCCACCACAATCAGGTAATGCAGGTCGTCCAGGATGGCAATGGCGGTGCGCGGGTTGCCGGCACGGGCTTTGCCCACTTCCTCTTCCTGGGTTACGGCCAGTTCGCCGTCCACCACCAGGGCGGGGCCAAAGGACAGCACCTGTTCCACGCCCTGTTCCAGCAGCTGGGCGGCCGAAACCTCCTCCTCCATAAAAATACCAAAGGAACCGTCCCCGTAAATGGCCAGGTCCTCCTGGTCGGGGGCGGGGGTGTCGCGGTAGAGAGTGCCGTTGCGCAGCACATAACCCTGCTCCTGGGAGCCGTAATAATCGCCGTTGACGGCCAGGATGGCGCTGTGGCTTTCCGCCATCTCGGAGGTGGTTTGGGTCACGTTGCGGCCGTAAGCGTTCTGGGCAAAAGCGGTGCGCAGGTAAGAGGCGGAGGACAGGGTCACATCGGCTACGTAGATGGTGGTGTCCTCACGGCGGTACTGGGAAAGTCTGATCTGGATGTTTTCGTCGGCGTATGTATCATCGGTCACCACCGGCCCGGCGGAACTCGTGCCGGATGTGTCCGGCGCATCCCCGGCGCCGGAGGGCTGCGGGGACGCCTGCCCGACAGAGACCGGGTCCCGGGTGGGGGGGACGGTCATGTACACTTTGGATATGACAAAGGTGTCCAGGGCGACGTACAGGGTATAGGCAACCAGCAATACGGAGTAGAGCACCGCCCAGACGTATTTCTTTTTCAGCAAATGGGATCACTCCTGAGTTTTGGACGCCGGGGGCTGGCTGTCCTCCTCCTGCTTGGCGCGGGCGATATCCATCCAGCGGGCCAGCGCAAATCCACAGGCAAAGCAAAGCAGCGACAGAACCAGAGAGACCGGACTGTCGAATGACGTGGGGATGATCAAAAGGGTGGAGACGGTCATAATTCCAATCACCAGGCGGGACATGAGCGCGTAATTTTTCTCAAACACCCAGTTGACAAGCCGGGCGGTGGACAGGACGGTGATGAGCAGGCCGGCGATCAGAGGGAGGATGACGGTAAAGTCCAGCCGGGCGATCCCCGCCGTCATGGGCTGGTAAAGGCCCATGTAGATCAGGATGGAAGAAGAACTCAGTCCTGGGATGACCATGCTCAGCCCCCACACCAGGCCGCAGAAAAGGTACCACAGCATGTTCGGCTGGATGGACATGGCCTCCCCCTGGGAGAGAGTTTGGAAGAACAGGAAAGCCAGGGCCAGCGCCAGGACAAAGGGGGTCCAGCTTTTCTTTGGCCCTTTTTCCTCGGATTTTTTCATCAGGTCGGGCACGGTGCCGAAAATAAGCCCGGCAAAGAGCATCAGGGCCACGGTGGCCGACGCCTCAAACAGCAGCTCCACGGCCCCGGCCAGCAGGACAAATCCCACCGCCCCGCCCAGTACCACGGGGATAAACATTTTGTAATAGGTGCGGAAGGTTTTGAACGGATGCGCCAACAGGGCCATCATGGGTTCGTAGATGCCGAAGGCCATGCACAACACCCCGCCGCTGACGCCGGGCAGGATGGCGCCGGTCCCGATCAGGGCGCCCTGACAGAACAACAACAGAAAGCGAAGCCATTTCTTGGCCGGATTTGCTGTGTTTTTCATTCTTTTTCCCTCCTGCGGAAAATAAAAAGTCTTTGTACCAGCCAGCTGATGAGGAAAAAGAAGATTTCCGTGCAGATCTTGGCCAGATACCGGTTCATCCCCAGCCCCTGGGCGAGAAGGCCCAGCAAAAGTGTGTTGCCCACCAGGATGGCGGCGGCCAGCGCAAAATATTGCAGGGCGGATTTGGCCACCCGGCTCTGGCTTTTGAACACCAGCTTGCGGTTGATGACATAATTGACGCTGGCGCTGACCACCCGCGCGGCGATGTTGGAAAACCACAGACCGGCGGTGGCCCATCCTGTTGTGAGAAAAAGCAGGAGACTGTACAAAGCATAGTCTACCACAAAACTCACCAGAGAGGAAGCGGAAAACTTCAGAATTTCCTTGTAGATCCGGCAGGAATCGCGCAGGGTATCGAAATGGGAAGCGGAATTGTTGTCGATATAAATGGTTTCGATCTCCACCTCACGGATGGGGATCTGCCAGCGGGAGCATTCCAGCAGCACATTCATCTCGTATTCGTAGCGTTCTCCCGGGATGTCCATAAAATCCGGGAGCAGCCGCAGGCTGAAGGCGCGCAGGCCGGTCTGGGTATCGTGCACCCGCAGGCCGGTGGAAAGCCGGTAGACCAGCCGGGTGATGGAATTGCCCATCCGGCTGCGCAGGGGAACATGCTCCTTGAGCCGGCGGCTGCCCAGCACCAATGTGTCCGGGTGCTCCCCGGCCACCTGGCAAATCCTTTGAGCGTCGCAAACCTTGTGCTGCCCGTCCGCGTCCAGCGTCACCAGCACGCTGTCCGGGGCGCCATGCTCTTGGATATAGGCAAAGCCCGTCTTCAAAGCCCGGCCCTTTCCCTTGTTTTGCGGGTGGGTCAGCACAACCGCCAGAGAGGAACACTGCCGGAATATCTCCGCAAAGTCTTCGCCGCTGCCGTCGTCCACCACGACCGCTTCAAACCCGGCCTGCACCACTTCCCGCAGCAGGTCCGGGAGCGCCTTGTCCGGCTTGTAGGCCGGGATCAGCGCGATCCATTTCTTCTCCATGGGACGCCCTCTTTCTGTCAAACTGTCTTAGACTATCTCCGTCCTCCCGGCATGCCGCCCATACCGCCCATGCCGCCCGTGCCGCCCGAGCTGTAGAGCAGGCTGTCCATGGTGATTTCGGTCTGGGCCGAACCGGCTGTCAGGGTGTAGGTCAGCCGGAACAGGCTGCCCATGTTGGTGGTTTTCACCTGCACAAGCTCCCAGGAGGAGGCGTAATCCGCAAAAAGGCCGTCAAACACGCCGGTATAGTCCAGGTCCTCCGGGATGGTGATGTGCAGGGTTTTGTACAGCACCGCCTTCTTTTTGGAGCCAAAGTCCAGGTAGCTGTACAGCATGCAGACGCCGCTGAGAATCACCGAAAATAAAAACGCATACCCCAGGTACCCCATCCCGGCGATCAGCCCGGCCCCCATGGCCAGGAAAAGAATCCCGATCTCCTTGGCGGTGCCCGGCACGGAACGGAACCGCACCAGACTGAATGCCCCCGCCACGGCAACGCCGGTCCCCACATTTCCGTTTACCATCATAATCACCACACAAACCACTGCGGGGAGCAGGGCGAGGGTGACGACAAAGCTTTTGGTGTAGCGGGTTCGGAACATGTACATGGCGGCAAAAAGCAGGCCGATCACCAGGGAGCAGCCGACGCACAAAAGAAAATCGGATACGGTGATCACGCTGGTCATGTCCGTGTCAAAAAGGCCGGAAAACAAAGTGTCAAGCACGCAAAACCCCTCCTTCGCCGTCACACAGGATGGTGTTCTGATACGCTGTTGCGTATTTGGAAAAAGAGGTTTTGAAGATCCGGTTATCCGTCAGGCAGTGGGTCATCCACAGGGGGATGCCGCCCGGGGTTTTGATCTCCATCAAGGTCATGCCCTTTTTTAGAAGGGGCGTGCCGTATATCCCCCGGTCAAAGGAAAAATCCTCCCGCCGGGACAGGATGTTTTCGTCAAAGGTGACCCGAAATCCGCTGCCGTCCTGCGCCTGATACGCCTGCCGGTCATAGGACAGGAAGACCGTGGGGGCCAGGCCCCGGTAATAGGAGCAGAAATAGTCGATCTCCCGGGCGATCTGCGAATCCAAGGGAAGCGGCTTGCCCGAGCACAGGCAGTTCATCGCCTTGGCCTGCGGCATCAGCAGCCGTCTTTTGTACACCACCGCTTTGTACTTTTTCTTCAGCTCCACAAAAACAGGGTCCGCCGCCGTCGAGGGGCGGTAGCTGCGCAGCCGCAGCTTTTCCTTGTAAGCGGGATGTTCCATCGACCGGCGGATCAGCCGGAAGGAGCCGGTGTCAAAATAAATGTTGCGGATGGTGGTGGGCCCGTACTCGTCGGGCGACATATACGGCCCCATACTCTCTAAAATAGCGTTTTTTTGCTTTCGCGTCAATAGGTATTTCAGTTCATGCCGTGCAAAAACTGTAACGATACAATAGATGTGAGACCAAGGGGATAGAAAAAAGCGATTGAGAACG